>Ga0180120_10000635_pt1 | contig 17909 bp, 30 predicted proteins | sample CPBDNA_3_FD_129677 | JGI IMG/M metagenome (GOLD analysis project Ga0180120, IMG submission 129677) | Freshwater to marine salinity gradient microbial communities from Chesapeake Bay, USA - CPBay_Spr_31_0.2_DNA (version 2) (version 2) | ecosystem: Environmental > Aquatic > Marine > Coastal ... | reverse complement strand
TGAAAGATCGGATTAAAGAACTTGCTATAGAGTCAAGAGATAGTTCGGGATACGAAAATTGGGAAAGGTTCGCTGAGTTGATTATTCAGGAATGTGTAGAGGTGGCATCAAGAGCAGATGATGCTAAATATGAGTATGCCGCATGGTATTTGATTGAAAAACATTTCGAAATTAGGAGTTCGTGATGAGAATTAAAATATACCAATTGATTGAACAGATAGTCGATGAAGGCACAGAGGCTGGGTACAACTATGCATGTAAGCACACCGAAACTCCGCACCCCGACACAATCAAGCACTGCATAGCGCAGTACATCATGCTCGGCTTCGATGAATACTTTGAGTTTAGTCAAGAAGAGTAGCTACTCACCAACCTCAATTTATATACAAGGTAAAAACCATGAGCAAAATGCCCTGCAGTATTAGCGACGATCCGTACAACGATGCCAGCGACCATTACGAAAGCGAAGGCGTGTACAAACCCAACCCCGATGACCCCCAGTACACCGACTGGCTACTCAAACAAATTGATGAATCCCTAAAAGAGCTCGACGCAAATGACTGATCAACAAATCATAGACATGTTCGACCAGCATCCAAACTTGTTTCTTAGTGACCTAGCCAGAATGACCGGCAAAACCATAGCTGAACTCAAAAAAATACTATTGGAGAGCCCTCGATGGAACTAAAAGTTGTATATACAAAAAAACAACTGTGGAGAAACCACGCGCCCGACTTCAACTTCGAAAAAACCGCAGACGAATTACTACAACAAGCACTACTCAGTGGATTCGTCGACCAGGTAGGTGAAGACCAATACCAGGTAAACCTCAAATACCCCGAAAAAAGGACAAAGCAATGAACAAAATAGTACTTCTTGCATTACTTATAACCAGCGCTACTGCCAACGCAGCCTGGTGGACAAAGATCTCAGAGCAACGGTTAGCGTCTGGCGACGTTATCTGCCAATGGAAAAGCGGTTGGGGAACCAATACCCAGTACACAACCACCGCAGGTCCAGGATTCTGCCCAACACCTAACTAAAAGGACATATCGATGAGCGCACTACAACTTGACCTCAAACAATTCTACGGCAGCGAAACATTCACACGCTGGTCACCACTGTTTAACGATGTGTTAACAGAAGGGTGTGAGTACGTAGCCGAAAAAGCTCAAGCATTCTGGTTATTTGACTATATAAGCAGTCATCTAAACGAGCTTAGCGACGACCTGGTCGTGACTACACTAACGGTTAGACCGGAAAACGACGCTATCCTAGCCCTCACGAACGGGGACGGCGAACCACTACGCACGCAGCGTATTGAATTCACCGACTTTCCCGAAGGTGAGCTCATCATATGGTCTGCTAAAAACGAACTAGGCGCTTACACCCACATGCTGCCATCGGAGTACTAACCATGACTCTCGACGAAGTAATACACCAATGCCGCCTAATGTATTCAAATGACAAAAGAATATTAAGTGACGAAATGATCGTCTTACTACGCTTTGCTTATCAAGAAGGCCAAATTATGGGCGCCATAGAGATGCAACCATGACTGTAGGAAATTGGAGAGATCATCTATTAATAAAATGCGCGGCATGCTCAAAACTTATGGGCCATTATAAACCTTCAACCACTGCTATTTGTGTTGATTGCGACAAATCAAAACAGGTGCGGCTTTATATGGCAGAGACGCGGCATAAGCTAAAAAAGAACAGCGAGGTGGCGCAATGACCATACACGCCCCGTTCACGCTACCAGTCAAAAAGGGGTGTCCACCAACAGCTGGGCGGTTCTCTAACCGGGCAGAGCTAGAGCAGTACTGCTGTACTAAGTACAACGCAGGCTGGTCGATAAGCCGAATCAGCTACCACGCTGGGATCAGCAATAGCACCAGCAAAAGCATTCTCCATCCAACTAAGTAAACGACAGACTGTACTGTTACAGCCCGAACTTTCTAATGTGTTAAAGCAGGCTATAAACGTGTGTATAACTGACATCTTGTGGGTGCGAAGCCCAAAATCTATTTAATGGGAGTTAATCATGAGTGAGCAATCGACTGTACTGTTACAGCGTGTCGGCATCGTCCACACGCCTAAAAACCTAGAAGAGCTTGAAAACTATATCAACAAGTTCAACAGCGGAGAACGTATGGTTGCGTTTACCTGTGCCTATATGGCTTGGAACTTAGCCGCCAAACTCACCAACCCAGAAGGAAGAAAAGCAAATGGATAATTATCATGCAGAAAGTTTTTTAGATGATTTTGTACAGTTTCTAAATAAACGCATCGACTGTCGCCTACAAACTGTACTGACCGAAGACAGCCGAACCAGGGCGCTCGAGACAGAAATCGAAGGGCCTGGAAAAGGAAACGAAAAGCTCGAAACAGAAATCGGAAACCTTGAATCAAAATTTGACGAGCTTGAATCAAAATTTGACGAGCTTGACTCAAAATTTGACACGCTTGAATCCGAGCTCGCTTATCACGAAGACCGAATCGCTGAGCTAGAATCAGAAATCGAAGCGTCACCCGCGGTACTCAAAAACTTAACCGCGATCGTCGAGCGTGAAATTCTCGAAACTATAAACGAAGGTCGCATTCGTCTTCACGCTGGCCCGGTGCCGATGGCATCAAAAAACTACTTGAGCTAATATATTAGCTTTGATACTATTTCGCTCTTACTAGGAGAGTATGATGAGTATAGATAAAGCAACTCCCGCCGAATGGACGGCGTCAAACGCAAAACACCTCCGCACGCCTTACATAGATCCATTTGATATCCAGCCAGACCTTGTCAACGCGCCACCGCATTACAACGAAGGCAATATAGAGTGCATCGACTACCTCAAAGACAGCCTGGGCTCAGGATTTGAAGCGTATCTCGAAGGATCAATTAAGAAATACCTGCACAGGTTCCGCTACAAAAATAAACCTGTAGAAGATCTGCGTAAAGCCAAATGGTACATCGACCGTCTTATTCAAGAGCAAATTAACACCCCTCAATGACTACGCCGTGGACAGATGTCGACGCAGCAGTAGAAGAAGGTCACTTCATACAAGACAGGTTAGGTAAGACCGCTTACTTAGTCTGCGATCTAAGCCGAAACCTGTTTGTCTTTACTCATGACGAGTTCAAAGCTTTTAAGAAGAAGCTGCACGTACTAGAAATATTTCACCCAGGAGGGAGATATGAATACCACGGATTACTTTCAAGCTGTACAGAGCCTAAACGAAGACCAGATTCATCCTGAGTTTCACACATACGCCACCGTATGGATGAAGTCTCGCATGCCTGAAAGATACCAAGAGCTCAAAGCCGCCTTCAAAACCTACGAGAATGAGATCTACGCTGCCCAACAAGAAGAAGGGCTGCCATTCTAATGCTAGTAACCCTCGACTTTGAGACATACTTCGACAACAAAGTGTCTCTTACCAAGCTCACTACTATGGATTACGTTCGCCACGAACTATTCAAAGTGTGGGGCGTAGGCATAAAAATCGACGACGGACGTACTGAATGGTTCGGAGAAGATGACACCCAAGGCGCAATTAACGACATCGATTGGGGCAATGCTACAGTTATCTGTCACAACACCATGTTCGACGGCTACATCCTAACGCGCCACTTCGGAGTGGTACCGGCGTACTACATAGATACTGCCGCGATGAACCGCGGGTTGTACCCTGGGCAATCAGCACGCCTCAAAGATTGTGCAGTTCGTGCTTTCCCCAAAGACGAGACAATGCGTAAAGGTGAAGAGCTCTCCGATGCCAAAGGTATCTACGATCTCGATCCCGAACTTGAGGAAGCTATTGCTGGTTACTGTATTCAAGATGTCGATCTTACGTATGCAATCTACAAACAACTTGTAGACCGCATGCCAAAATCCGAAATGGATATCATCAACCTTACCTGCAGAATGTTCTGCGAGCCAAAGCTAATCGTGGACACCGAAGCATTAATCACGTTCCGTGATCACCTGATAACGTCCAGCGAACAAGCTATCACCGCATCAGGTGTTGATCGTAAGGTGCTTAGTTCCAACAAGCAGTTCTCAGATTACATCCAGCAAGTACTTGGCCTAATCACCCCTTATAAAGTAAGCCCAACTACGGGTAAATCCATACCAGCCTTGGGCAAGAATGACAAAGCATTCACCCAAATGAAAAAGATGTACACCGAACATCAACCGATCTGGGACGCGCGTACAGCTGTAAAGAGCCGCATATCAGAGACCCGAGCGCAGCGCTTCCTCGATGCGACGCACGACGATGGTACTATCAGCGTGCCGTTGCGTTACTACGCAGCACATACTGGTCGGTTCGGTGGCACTGAAAAGATCAACATGCAAAACATGCCCCGTAACTCGGAGCTCAGGAAAGCATTATGCGCGCCTGCTGATCACCTGGTCTACGTTGCTGACTTATCAAACATCGAAGCCCGCATGCTTGCATGGCTAGCAGATGAAAACGACTTGCTCAATCAGTTCCGCAACGGCGATGACATCTACAGCAACCTCGCGTCAGTAATCTACGACCGGCCTATTAATAAGAAAGACGACCCAACCGAACGCTTCGTTGGTAAGACTGCTGTATTGGGACTCGGCTACGGCATGGGCGCACCTAAGTTCCAAGCAACATTGGAAGCCGGTGCAATGGGCCCTGCAATGACGTTCACCACTGATGAAGCGTACAACGTAGTAAATACATACCGCAGTACATACTCAGGTATACCCGTGTTATGGCAAAAGTTAGAGCTTAAATTAGCTAATACAATTAACCCTAACTATGAAGAAGAATGGCACGGCCTTGTCTTTAAAGACACAAAGATTTATCTACCAAACGGCCTTGCTCTCCACTACAACAACTTACGCTTCGAAAGAGGTAAGCTAACATATGATGGAGCACGCACCGTAGAAACAACATGGGGTGGCCGTATCGCGGAAAACGTAGTGCAAGCGCTATCACGTCTCATTGTTACTGACGCAATGCTCCGTATCGACAGTGACGCAAATCTAAACGCAGACGTTGTGCTCACTGTACATGATGAAATAGTTTTAATTAGCCAAGCTAATAATCCAGATGCTACAATGAATAAACTTATTGCCCATATGTGTACTACTCCAGACTGGGCGAAAGACATCCCCCTAGATGCTGAAGGGGGCTATGACTTTAGCTACAGTAAATAACTTATGTCACGTTTAGTACTAACAAGAAAATTAAACGAACAAGTCATCATCCATGATGATGAAGGCGTTATCGCGAGAGTAAAAATCTCTAAAGTTGACAGGAATCAAGTCCGCTTAACATTTGAAGCGGGTGAAGAGATCAGGATTGATCGACAGGAAGTATTCGAAAAAAACGCCCTCCAACCGAAATAATAATAGCATTGGTATTAATACCTCTGCTACTATTGTTCGCTCTGTAGGAGGAGCCATGCAATTAACTTTTTTAGAGGCCGCGAATGGACAGCGGCTTAGCAAGAGACACTGTCCCAAAAACGGATTCACCCCGTACCCTCACGTAAAAAACGTAACATCCCACGAAACAGACATACCCCTCGACGACACTGGCCTAGCAATGCTGGAAACTTTGATACGAGAACATTCGTCTCAAGGCCATTGCTTATTAAAAGGCAACCTTAAACGCCCACTACAAAACGAATCACGCGCTGGGAAAACTGACCGCATTGGCTACTCCAGCTTATTAGTGTTAGATATTGACGGCATTATTTTGCCAGGTCACACCAACCCTAAGACCTTCACTGACAAAGATGTCAGCACGTTAGCAAAAGCTGTTATGCGTGAGCTACCCCCTAAAGTGCAAGATTGCAGCTTCATAGCGCAAGCATCAGCTAGCCTGGGGCTTAAAGGCGAGAAAGTCTCCCTACATATATTTATTCTGTTGACGCACGCCATGCCTGCAAAGGCGATGAAGTTGTGGCTGCAAAACTCTAATTTTGAATCGCAGTTATTCTCTTCGCAGCTTGAGCTATCGAGCAACGGGCATTCACTTAAATACCCGTTAGACACGAGCGTAGCTGACAATTCAAAACTTATCTTCATTGCGCCTCCTACCTTTGAAGATGGAATCCACGACCCGTTCGCGTCGGGCGCCGAGCGGGTCGTGCGTGTTTCAGGTATATCGGAGACTCTTGATCTCGCTAAATTGATGAGTGACATCAGCCCCGAGGTAGTTCATCAAAAGAGTAATGAGCACAAAAACAAATTGCGCAAAGAGCGCGGTTTCAATGCAAAGAAAGAGAGACTGACGATCGCTACTGTCGATAACAAGTCAGAAGAAATCTTAGACAATCCAGACCGCATGTCTATCCACATCACTGACGATACAAACCCTCCGTACATACGGTGCAACGTTAATGGTGGCGACAGCAATGCGTACTACTTCAAGCTCGAAGACCCGACTTACATGTATAACTTCAAAGGCGAACCTATCTGGTCTATTGAGAAAGCAGACCCTGACTTCTACAAGTCGCTGTTTGATGTGTATCAAGAAGAAATGGAGAAAGAAGGTCGAGCTAACTTCCCAGTAGCAATGCGTGACTACTACACGGACACTTATTACAACGGAGTGTTCGACCCCAACCTAAATCAATTTAGTAGTGACTTCCCATTAACGCCTTGCGCATCTGCCAGCATCGAAGGCTTTATGAGATCGCATGGTCGCAGTAAACCTGACTACATACCTGATGCAAAAGTCGTCTTCGATCCAGCATCTGATGACGCAGCAGTTAACTTGGCTAACGTCCCGTACCACATCAACATGTTTCGTAAGACCGAGTACATGCTGTCTAATCGTGAGCACGAATCGCTAAGCATGGGTGACGCAGCTAAGATAGCTGACTCATGCCCACTGATCTACAAGCTGCTGACTCACATTCTGGGCGGACAAAGCCTCGAGGTTGAGCACTTCACTAATTGGTTGGCATATATATTCCAGACCAAACGTAAAGCAATGACTGCCTGGGTGCTGCAAGGTGTGCCTGGTACAGGTAAAGGTATCTTCTACACCAAAGTACTCAGACCATTATTCGGTAACGAACACGTACCAATGCGTGCATTGCAGAACATCGAAGAGCAGTTCAACTTGTACATGCGGCAAGCATTGTTCCTGGTAGTTGATGAGTTCCATATGGCATCGGCTAACGCAGGCGCTGTAAAAATTGCGGATAAACTCAAGAACGCTATTACAGAAAACACGATGACCATTCGTGCAATGCGTTCCAACCAAGTTGAGATGGCTAACTATACAAACTTTATCTTCCTCACCAACCGTATGGATGCCGTGAAAATCGAGGAGGGGGACAGGCGATACAATATCGCTCCGAGACAAGAACGAAAACTAGAAGATGTATACCCAGAAGTTATTGATGGCATCGATGATATTAGCTCTGAGCTGCACAAGTTCGCTGCTCTGCTTCGTAATTATAAAGTTAACAAGCAGCTAGTACGTACGCCTATTGCCAATAACGCTAAAGCACAGATGGCTCAAGTCACCATGTCTGTCATGGAAGAGTTCTTCGCAGCCGTGCGTCACGGCAAGCTATCCTTCCTTACAGATATCTTAGATATCAGCCTTACTAACGTGCTCCAAGGACAAGAGATCACTACTGCGCAACGCTTTGTTAAGCAGTGGATCGCAGAATCTCAAGCACAGTACTCAGTAATACCTATGGAGCATCTGCGTGTTGTGTATGGCGTGCTCACTGACGATCGTATATCGCAACGTGAGTTCATCAAACGTGCAGAACGTAACGGGCTGACTCGTGAGCGCAAGCGATTACACAATGCCAATGGTTACGACAACCCAACACGAGGCGTAGTTGTTGAGTGGCGCATCGATGACGAACTGTTTAACGAAGTCACTAATAAGTATTTCGATGACAAGGACCGCAAGCTGCTTACTGTTAATGCGTAAAAATATTAGTTATACTAATATCTCTACTTACTGCTACTAGGAAAGGTGATGATTAAGTTAACTCAGGATACGAGACCAGACGACGAAGTCGACTTCGAAAAACCAGAGGTACTAGGTGATGTCAGAGCATGGAGTTACTCAGCACTTAAAGTCTATGAAGAGTGCGCTTACAGAACGTATATCAGCCGTGTCAAAGGCGTCAAAGAACCGAGTGGCCCAGCTGCAGATCGTGGTACGCAGATCCACCAATACGCTGAAGACTATGTCGACGGCACTATGGGCGAGATGCATGACTCACTATTCAAATTTAAAGACGAATTCGAAGAACTGCGTGAGCTCTATGCGCAAGCCAAAGTAGAAAACGAAGGTGAATGGGGTTTCGATATCGACTGGGCAACAGTCGGTTGGATGCAAAAAGAAACCTGGGCTCGCATCAAGCTAGACGCCCTGGTCCAAGAAGACGAAACGTCAGCCCGTGTAATCGACTACAAAACCGGTAAGAAGTGGGGTAACGAGATATCTCACGGGCAGCAGGGTCTCTTGTATGCCATCGGCACCTTCTTCCGGTACCCAAATCTACAGTATGTACAAGTAGAGTTCTGGTATCTCGACAAAGGTGAGACCACTAAAAAATCCTACACACGCGAGCAAGCTATGATTTTTGCACCTGGCTACCATCGACGTGCAGTCAAAATGACAACTGAAAAAGAATTTGCTCCCACACCTAGCAAAGACAGCTGCAGATGGTGTCCCCACCGTAAAGGCGACGAACCCGAATGCACCTGGGGTGTGAGCTAACCTCCTTACCACGTTCCCCCGTAGTGAGCTTTGCCCTGGTGACTAAATGTACCGGGGCTTTTTTATTCCCGATCGGAATTCAAATGATCCCCATGATGAATGAACCATGTACAGAGAACCCCTATGAAAAAGCTAAAGCAATTGTTCCAAACCATTGCGCTGTATTTACTCGGCGCATTAATCGTATGCCTCACCCTCCTTGTGCTCATACAAGCCTTGTATATCGGTATCACCGGTCTATTCGTGCTGTTTTGCATAGGAGGTGTGGCCTGCCTCTATTACTCCAGGAGTAAATCTCAGAATGATCCTTGACCAAATCATCATCGCAATCGAAGTCGCACTTGTACTTATTTCAATACTAGGAGTTATCTATGATTTTTGCAGGGCTGATAGCAGCGCTGGGACTACTGTTCCTTCTTTTTAAATTCGGTGTACGCCGCATCATTACGTACGACATTCCTATCGACATCACAGCCACCGTCCTACTCATGGTTCTATTCGCCGGTACTTTCTCCGGCATGATGGCTGCAATGTTTGGTGGCCTAGTTATATCCGTCACGCTCTTCGTCATGAAGCAAACAATGGCTCGCGAAGAACTACATCTAGTCAAAGTAAAAAAATTCCCTTATCGCGCATGGCGCTGGATAGAGGTAGATCCCAATGATTGATTTTATAACCGGCTTGGTTTTCATCGTTGTCTGCGGCCTTGTTGTATACGGAATCTTCCGACAAACAGCAGACGAACAAATCCAGTGGAGAGAACGCAAACGTGAGGAGATGAGCAATGACGACTAACTACAAAGAACTCTTATGCGGACACATGAAGGAGATGTTTGATTATGCAAATGTTTTACAAACGAAAAGGGTCCCTAGTCGAATACAAGCTCGTTACAGATCCGAAGGAAGCGATGTACTGGACTACACACCGTTTGAAGAAGTCCGAGATCAAGATCATGACGCAAGGCGACAGGTCGACAACCGCTCAGCTCAGACAGGAGATACTCAGTGACATCATTAGCCGTGAACCTAATCCCAGTAAAAAATCTACGCCCCCCAACGACGAGGTATCGGAAAGGCGTCAAGCCTCCAAGCCTCAACATGTTAAAGCGCGGCAAACAAAACAAAAAGCTGGGTGACAAAGTAAGCGTCAAAAAGTGGAAAGGTATGACTATGTACTCACTCACTCTCGAAGAACGCGCTACTTGCCCTAGCGACTGCCAACAATGGGACGTGTGTTACGGCGACAATATGCCATTCGCGCACAGGTTTGATCACACAGATTCTAGCTTTATCGAATCTCTAGAGCAGCAACTGTCGCTTTTAAACGACAAACACCCTGAAGGTTTCGTAGTTAGGCTTCACGTCTTAGGTGACTTCTACAGCGGTCAGTACATCGTCCAGTGGCAGTTGTGGCTGCATCAGTTTGAAAGCTTGAATGTGTTCGGATACACCCATCATTCATATACCTCACAGCTAGGTTCTATGATCAGCAACGTAAACCGGCTGCACCCTGATCGCTTCCGCGTCAGATTTTCAGACGACATGAGTACGCAATTTAGTGCGCACGTAACAAAGTCAGAAGGTATCAGTTCAAGTATCAGCATAGTTACCGATGCCATCATCTGCCCAGAACAGCTAGGTAAAACAGACAGCTGTGCCTCTTGTGGCTACTGCTGGTCTAGCAATAACCCTATCGTTTTTATTGAGCATTAATATTAGTAAGGCTAATAAATGAAATTAACAGAAAGTGAAAAGCTCCAACTCTCTATCAAGCCTCAAAAGTTTAAAACGAAAGGGGCGTACAAACTCCCCGGAGAAGAAAAGCGCGATGCTTATTGCAAATGTCCAGCGCACTACCGAATAGGCGATTGGCCTAACAACTGTAGAGGCTGCGGTAGGCGAATCCGTATTTGAACCATTATATTAGCTGTGCTAATATACTAAACCATCAATGAGTGATGCCTATGTATCAACCTTTCGAACACCAAAAAGTCACAACTGACTTTATTATCGATAATCCACGCTGCCTCATTACGTCTGATCCAGGCACAGGTAAAACACGGTCTGTCCTAGACGCGATCGCGAACCGTGGATCACGAACCTTGGTCCTTGCACCGTTGTCCATCCTCGAAGCATCGTGGGGTGATGACATCGAGAAATTCACACCTGGTCTTACGTACGTTGTTGCGTACGCCAAGAATCGCGACAAAGCATTCTCTGGTAATGAAGATGTAGTTATTACCAATCATGACGCTGTGAAGTGGTTGCTCAAGAATCAAACCAAGCTCAAAAACTTCGATACGTTAGTCATTGACGAGTTCACTGCATTCAAGAATCCAAGCAGTCAACGAAGCAAAGCCATCAAAAAGCTATCTGATTACTTCCAATACCGCATCGCAATGTCCGGCACACCAAACAGCAATGGCATCCTCGATATCTGGCACCCAACACTGCTAGTCGATGACGGCGAGCGGTTAGGTCGCAGGTTCTACAGTTTCCGAGCGTCGGTCTGTACACCACGCTTCAATGGTTTTGCTAACGAGTGGGTACAAAAAGACAACGCAGAAGAAACCGTTGCAGCTGCGCTCAGTGACATCAACATCAGGTACGAGCTAACCGAATGTCTCGACATGCCAGAGCAAAGTGTACGCACCATGTATGTGACGCTACCTAAGAACATCATGAATCAATACGAAACGCTCAGTGAAGACAACGTGTTGTACACCGGAAAAGCCACAATCAACGCAGTCCATGCAGGCAGCAAGGTCAAAAAGCTCCTCCAGTTGTGCACCGGTGCTGTCTACGACGAGCACGGTGACGTTCAGAGTATTCATAGCGAGCGGTATGACCTAGTCATGCAGCTAGTCGAGGAACGTGCCCAGTCACTTGTAGCGTTCAACTGGAAGCACGAACAACGGTACATGGTTGAGTTAGCAGACAAGCTAGGCATCAAGCACAGCACCATCGACGGCAGTACACCCGCACACAAACGCAAAGACATTGTCGATCGTCTCCAAGCTGGTGAGTTACAAGTTGTGTTCTGTCACCCCCAATCAGCGGGGCATGGCCTGACTATGACTAAAGCTAAGACTGTCATATGGGCATCGCCCACCTACAACGCAGAACATTATCAGCAGTTCAATCGACGCATCTACAGAGCCGGTCAGACTGAAAAGACCGAGGTCATTCAGATAGCAGCGCGTAACACCTGGGAACCAGAGGTGTACGAAAAGTTGCAGGGCAAAGTTGATCGAATGGACCAGCTACTCGGAATCCTAAACAAACTAAAACACGCAGCCTAAGAGAAACCCATGAATATTAATGAACTAATCGAATCAAGAGCCGAGGTCAAAGACTCAATCGAAGGTCTGAACCGAGAGCTTAAAGAACTAAACAAGACTAAAGATGACTTAGATTATCAGCTCTTGACCCAATTAGATGAGCAGGGTTTGTCACGTACCGCTAATGACAAAGCCAGTGTGTCTATTAACCAAACTGTTGTACCTGATGTCCAAGACTGGGATGCGCTGTACGCGCACATCACAGAGACCCAGGACTTTGCACTGTTACAACGGCGGGTATCGTCGACTGCATACAAGGAGCTTCTGAAATTAAATGAAGCAGTTCCTGGTGTGGAGACCCGTGAAATTCGACGCATTAACTTTCGAACCTTGTAAAACCTAAACCTAAACCTAAACCTAAACATGAATCATGAATCACGAAGAGTATATAAATTATGAGTAAATCAGCCGTAGCAGTAGCAGTAGTACCAAGCAACCTCGTAGCATCCACAGACAAATTACCAGCCCACCTCGTCGGTATCGACGGCGGCCGCGGTAACGAGAACGTAGGCGCTAACGTACAAATACCACGCATTAAACTTCTCCAGAAGATGTCTAATGAAGTCGATAAGCACCACGCTGCTTATGTCGAAGGTTGCGAGCCAGGTCACCTGGTCAACACATTAACTAATCACAACTATGGTAACGATCTGTACTGCTTGAGCTTGACGTTCAAGACTGAGTTCGTTGTATGGCGTCACTTAGATGCTGGTGGTGGTTACGGTGGCGCTTTCGGTTCACAAGCAGAAGCGCAGTCGTATGTTGATACACAAGATAAGCCTAGTGAATACGACATTAATGAGACTCACGCACACGTTATCCTCGTCAAGAACCCTGAGACAGGTGAGCTCGAACGCTCTCCAGCTATCATGGATTTCGCTAGCTCTAAGCTGCGTGTATCCAAAGCTTGGAACTCTCAGATCGGCATGAAGGGCGGCGATCGATTCGCGGGTCTGTGGAAAGTTTCTGGCGTACCTACCGAGAACAAGATGGGCAAAGCGTTTATGAATTGCGAAGTCTCGTTTGTTGGTTGGGCTCAAGAAGAAGACTACAAGAGTGCTGAAGCCTTGTACGAGCAGCACGCTAAATAAAATAGGGCAGGTCGACCAAGCAGCGCACTGATAAAGCGTTTTGCTCACGACACGGATTGATCCACCGTTGGTCACAACGGATCACTTACTTTATGAACGAGCACAGTTTTGTAAGATCCATACATAACGCTCTATCACCCGACGTGTATAAGTGGAAAATCCACGATACATATACGGGAGGTGTCCCCGACGCTTTCTATGCAGGACCAGCTGGGACGCTGTTCGTTGAATACAAGTACGTTAAATCCCTCCCCAAGAAAGACACAACGGTGATCAAGCATTCGCTATCACCCCTTCAAATACAGTGGTTAAACCGCATGAAGCAATCCACCCCTGTAGCGTTGATATTAGGAGTTGAGGATTCAGCTATTATAATAGTTGATGACTTCTCCGCTAATATATGTAAATCTCAGTATATAGAACAAAAAGTGACACGACGGCAGGTAGCCCAGTGGATTTTTGATATTACACACTCAGGACGAGCAGATGAAAAAGCCTCAAGAACTCCCCAATTCTGTGAATAATTTAAGAGCCATATGGGATTCGAAAAAAGTAGAAATGCAGTTCACTCAGGTCGAAGCTGCAAAAGAGCTCGGCTGGTCTCAAGGTGCTATATCGCACTACCTCAACAACATCACATCGCTGGGACCGTCAGCGATTATTAAGTTCGCAAATTTCTTAGGCGTCGACCCCCTAGATATCGATCCAGAAATCCGCGAGTTTTTACCAAATACCCGCACCCGCGTAATTCGATATGACTGCGATAATCTCTCAAGAACAATTGACACAAAACTCTACAATCGAAATCCAAAGTCTTCTTTCTGGGTAAAAACTCACCCCCGCGCCTTTAAATATTTAAAAGGGTCGGTCGCCAAAATGGTGCTAACTCTAAATACAGATTGGCATACAAACGTGTGCCCAGCTAAAGACTATCCAGACGCCGGAGCTTTTTTAATACAGTTGAAGGGCGAGAAAAGAGCTTTTGTATATCTCAAAGACGACCTGCCCCCCGCTAATAAAATAGCAAAAAAGTTTGCAGTATTGCACACCGAAATCAGCTAGTATTAGTCTCAGTAATAATCCTCTCGTTTGACGGAGGATCAGTCTAGGAGAGACAATTAGTGGAAGCTATACTATTGGAAAGGTACGGACCTTTCATGGATTTAGAAGAACTAGCAAACCTTGTAAGGATTAAAAAAACATCGGTCTACCAACAAATCTATCGAGGCCAATTAGACATACCCCATGTTAAACGTGGTAAAAAATATCTTTTCCCCACCCAAGAAGTAGCGCGCTACTTCACATCCCAGCTAAATCAGCCGGCCTTAGGTTAACGTAACGGGAAAGCTGATCGAGCGTGCGGTGACCTGACACGACCCGCACTTGCTCAACCCTCATACCTCGCTCAAACATTCGACTAATCGCTTCGTGGCGTAAATCATGAAAGCGCAGATCATCGATTCCTAATTTCTTAGTCATCTTGGCAAACTTGTCAGAAATGCTGGATGCGCGGCGTGCAGGGATAAGGTTAGGCCCTTGCCCAAACACATTCTGTGCACGTAGGAGCGCCTCTCTCACGCCCCCTAAAAGCGGTATTTGCTGCGCTGATTGGCCGCCTTGGGCGTTCTTATCTTTGCGCATTAATCGGATCACGCCCTTGCTTTCATTGATATCAGACCACTTCAGGGCGTGTATTTCGCCCTGGCGCATAGCAGATTCGATTGCCAGGTCTATTGCAGTAGTAATCCAATGTCCTTCTGCCTCATCCATCAACGCTTCGAACTCTCCTAATTCCAAACGACGATCCCGCCGCCTGCTCCCCATAATCAATCTCTTTTTCTTTAGCTCGTCGATCGCCATATCTACAACAGGCTGTTCAGTTTGTATCCTGCTGTTTGCAATGGCCTGTTTCAAATAGTACATCTGAGTCTGCATTGTGCTTGCGCATATTGTCTGCAACCGAAATGCAGCGAAGTCCAGTACGTCATCTACAGTCAGATCGTGTACCGATACACCAGTGAAATACTCTTTGATTTGATTTAGCTGCCCCATCTTAGGTACAGCGACCTCTAGGCCAAATCTTTCGTAGGAGAAGATGAGGCCATCGACGATGTCCTCAATGAGCGTGAGCCGTGTACCGCGAGTATCGACCCACGATCCGTTGTCCATGCTCGACTCTATGCGCCGGACCCACGCGAGAGCTGCTGCTTTAGTTAAAAAAGATTTTGATTGGGGCGAGTGCCCCTTGATGCGTACCTGTGCCTGGTATTTCTTGCCCCGTTTCCGTACGGTTGCCATAGTGTGACCCTGGTGTGACTGAGGGTTTGATTCTATAACTTTTCCTAGTTAAATCATACACTTATACTTGTGGCGGAGAGAGAGGGATTCTGTGCCCCGTAGTCCTGTTTTATCTTCTATATCAATAACTTAACTACTACTTATGCCGACCAGGACTTCAAGTCCCGAAATTCATAACTTACTGATACTACTACTTAATTTATTTTATATCATTTTAAACTGTGACAATGTCACAGCTTCAAGTCCTGCTTGGCGATAGCACCTAGTGCTACCAGGATAAACCCTATTACGTAAAGAATCATGTGTGCCTCTGGTTGGTTAAGGCAGAATTATATCGGTGGTCTGGGCATGAATCTAATGTATTAAATGCATGGAGGCTATACAGAATTAGTGGTCTGAATTGCTGTGTATAGGGCCATAAATATTTTATAGGTCGCCCCGCACATAAAAACGATACATACGGACTGGACCGTGCCCCATAAAATATCTTTACGTCTGCGTGCTTGAGCGTAAACCGATTTTTCCCGCTGGTCTCGGATACTCCGGCGCATGTTTAAAAGCTCTTGATATGCGCTAGCCCCGTAGGTGTACATTAGTAACTCACGGAGGTCTTTCTCTTGCTGCTGAATTTTCTTGGTGTGCGCAAACATCTCTATCGCTTCCTGCTCTATAGACTTGGACGCGACTAACTTTTTAAAGAGCGGCGGGTTTGCGGCCTGCCTCTTACCCTCATTAAAATCGCTAACAGCTCCGTACCATTTGCCAACTTGGCCGAGAGTGTCCTCAATCTCGCGGCCCATTGACACCATTTTCTGAACAGTTTTAAAAGCAGATGTAGCCATAGCTACAGCGGTAATAGGGTCAATCATGTCAGCCTCCAGGTTCAGTCGGCCATGACACCTCGTCTAAGTCAGTAATGTTCGGGTGGTTTGCAGGCACGTCTCGCAGCGCCTGCCTGTATGTTGCCCAGGCGGCTTTGTCAGTATCAGACAGCGGGCTGTCGGCAACTTGCGTCCAATCAGAGCGGCCTAACTTATAGTCACGCAGTGAACGCATCTCAGTTACTAGTGCTTCAGTATTTAGATTCCACTCGTAGTTATCCCAGTAGTAATAATTACCAGGGCGAGCGGGTTTATTCTTCACCCAAGCGTAGCGCCAGTACCATTCGTTGATCACTGTTGTATCAGACTCTTCATAGGCGAAACTGTGTGCTGTTTCAGTACCTACTTGTTGGCCCTCACTAAACATACTGTCGTGTGATGGGTGGACAACGCTGACCACCTCTCCGTTTTCTGCTACGAGTGCAAACTTATTCATACGATATATCCCACCATTTCTGTTCTGTGTCCTGCCCAAACCTTTGTGTAAAGATCGGTATAACCAGCTTGACCACCGCTGCTTGTAACCACGGTCTCGATCTCGTTATTAGGGAAATCCCATTGGAGCACCCGAGAAGAAGCCGTGTACTCGCGATCTGCTGAGGGTCCAAAGGTCCTATATTTATATCCGCCGTAGCCCATCGCCAGGCCGTATATGTTTTCTATATCGCCTGCGCCAACGCCGGTATACCAAGTGCCTGCCCCAGAACTAGACGCCGTGACTTCGTGATGCCGTGCGGCTTGTACGCGGTACGTAGGATGCTCTGATGTAAAACTCAAAGTGCCGTCGGATTGGTAGATATTTAAGCCCTGATTAGGTGGTGACTGACCGCTAATAAGACTGTCATCGAACTCACTGCAGCGTTGAATGATGGCGTAGTCAGCTGCTTCATTGGCTACTACATAACCCCCCATCGCGAAGTTCATACTGCACCTTCGAGTCCGAGTGCCGTTGACTGTAAAGTCGGTGTAAGACGCGTAAAGCCGATAAGTTGTACTGGTATTTGGATTGTGAGGCTTAGCCACAACCAAAATATCGTCTGGGTAGGAGCTAGGTATGGACACGTAGTTAATGTTGTAAGAGCTACTAGCCGCCACAGTCCCGGTGGCTAACACTTGGAAACCTTGTGTAGTGTCGTCGATCTGGGTAAACCCCGACTCGTTTTCTACTCGAATACCGTATGTCATTATTGATTCAACTTAAAAATATTAACGCGCCATCCAATGCTGCCGAAGTCTTTGGTAGTACTGACAGTAAAACTGTTAGTCGTTGAGACCACTTGCAAGTCGTAACTAATAGGGGTCACGTCGATGCCCCAATCACCACTTGTAATGTCGTACCCACCACCCACTGTAGTTGTAACTGCAGAAGCGCCTGCTGCAATCGTTCCCGAGTATGTGGCGTAGTGCATGATCTGCTTATCTTTGGTGTCTAACCGCGGCAGCGTACTGTTGCTCGGGTGCCAGACTTGGAGGCCCATGTTCGGTGGAGAGCCGTAAACGCCACTTATAGTAAAAGTCGTCTGCTGCTGATTAGCAGAAGGACCACCATATGATCCG
>Ga0180120_10000631_pt1 | contig 17985 bp, 22 predicted proteins | sample CPBDNA_3_FD_129677 | JGI IMG/M metagenome (GOLD analysis project Ga0180120, IMG submission 129677) | Freshwater to marine salinity gradient microbial communities from Chesapeake Bay, USA - CPBay_Spr_31_0.2_DNA (version 2) (version 2) | ecosystem: Environmental > Aquatic > Marine > Coastal ... | reverse complement strand
TTGACACATAATTGATTATCTGTGAAAATATACTATAAATAATCTTTCTAAGGAGAAGAACTATGGCATTAGTCTATAACATCGGTGGCCCTAACTCAAACTTTTCAACAATTGCAGAAATTGATTCTACAACTTTGACTCAGGGCGATAACACAATACAAATATACCCAGGTACTCACGCAGCCCCAACTTCTATTACTGCTTCTAACATTGCTTTTAAAGGCATGGGAGATCGCGACGACGTAATTATTGATGGTGCAGCTGGAGCAGCGCTTGGCGTCACTTTAAGTGATAGTTGCTCAGGCACAATTACTTTCGAAAACTTAACAATTAAAGGACAAGATAACGTACTTACTGGAAATCCAGCAGGTGCTAACGCTGCTATTACTAAATCAGGTAATGACGACGTAAAACTTGTTTTCCGTAACTGTAAGTTCACTAACGCAGAACATGCTGTTATTCATAACGGTATTCATGCTAACGCGCTTGGCGTAAACCAAGTTGAAATGCATTATTGTCAAGCTGACGTGGATAAAGCAATCGTTTCAAATTCAAACGTATTTGCAACATATTCACTTTTTGGTGCAAACGCATATCATACAGCAGCAGGAGCTGCAACTCCATCAACAGCTATTAAAACAATGTTGTGTGGACCAAACACTGCAAACGTTGGTAACTCAACTGAAACAATACTTGCAACAATTGCATAATAATAATTCTATTTAAGGAGAAAAATCATGGCTATGATTAATAAAAAAGCAAAACAGCCAATGGAGCAAAAAGCTAGTTATGCTAAAGTCAGTGACGCAGCTGGTGGCGGAACACAAAGAACTGGTTTTACAGGTTCAAGCGACCCACGTGGAGCTGGAATGCTAGGTCAAACTAAAATGCTTAAAGATGCAAAAGGTTATATTGACCAAGGTCCAGATACTATGGATACTTCTGGCGATGCTAGAGGCTTTGTCTCTGGTGGTCCAAAGTCTGCTGGTAGCGCAGGTGGTATGGTTAGCCCAGCCAAAGAAAACGTTACATCAGGAATGGGTGGAAAAGTCATTAAGGATATGAAGTAAATGGCTAGAACCTCATTTGGAAGTGGAATCGGAGAAGGTAAAGTAGAGACTATTGGCGATAACCGTTATGGTCTTCGTGAAACCTATGATGATGCTGAAATGAAAAAAACTAAAGAGCATTATCGTAAAGGTGACACTTTAACTATCAAAGAAGTTAAAAACCCTCTTCTACAAACTGTTAAAACAGTAAAGGCAAAATGAGTATTGCTCCTGACGTATTTAAACGCTCAATGCCTAAATACAAAAAACGAGCTAAGAAAAAGAATCGTAAAGTTACGAAAAAGAAGAAATAAGATTACGTAACCAGGTTTTATCATAAGGCGCACAGATATTAACTTGCGCCTTACTCGTTTTTATAATCTTTTCAATTATTTTTTTACTATCTACATCTACAGAAATAAATACCAAATCATCAATTCCTAACCAGGAATAATCATAATCAATTGCATTAGTATTTACAATTTTAATCTTATCCTTACACGGACTTGCTGCTATCAATTTTTTGCTGATTACGCATCTGTTTTTATCAATTTCAATTCCTATTTGATAAATATTAGGATACTGTCTATGAACATCAAACATTGAATAAGGGTACATACCACTACCTATCAACACTAAATTTTTACATGAATCAAATTTGTATCTCTGCTTTTTATCTCTTAATGTTCTGATAATCCAAGCATTTTTTTCTGCTAAATCGTACGGTTTACTATAGTCCTTACTTTTAAGGCAACTTTTTAAAAGAGCTATTTCGTTCTGGGCGACAAGATTCTTCCAAATTACTTCATCTTTTTTAACATCATCCATTGTGTATTTTTTTAATGACATTTGCTGACTCCGTTGCTCCGTTTAGGTTAAACTTAAATTTTTTAGGTTTACTATTTAATACCTCTTTTAAAGTGTTACCAATAGTTGTAAGCTCTTGACTATTTATTACTTTATAGAAACCGTATGGCTCAAAAGTGTACGCTCTAATAAATTGTTCCATTTTTTGCCCGTCTTGTCTAGGAATTATGATAGAGGGTATTCGACTTTTAAGTATTTCTACAGTAGCATTATATCCACCATAAGTTATATAGGCAGCACAATCTATTAATTTATTTCGTAAGTTAGGAATATACTCAGTCATAATTACATTATTTTTTTGTTTAGTTTTTATATTTATGTACCTATTTGCAACCGTCATAATAAATGTATAATCTTTAAAATCTTTAGCTACTGGTAGTAAGTACTTAAATAATAATAAACCTTCTTCTTTATTAAGCCCTGTGCTGACATATATTATATTATTTTTCTTTTTATGTATAGGCATAGATTCATCGCACACATAACCTGTATAATGTAACTTATCCGATAAATCATTTATAATTGCAGTACTATTAGCTTGTCTACGTCTATCCGAGTACAGGGGCATAATACTGGGGTCTCCATGAACAAGGACTTTTTCTGCATAGTACTTACAAATTAAATTCTGTGTATATAGAACCCAATCTTGTAAAGAGTTATCATGAGGCTCGTCCCACGGAAAATCTCGAATAGATATTATAATTTTAATATTTCTTTTTTTACACTCTTCAAAGTATCTAACATACTCATGCGCAAATTGATGACGACAAAAAGGAAATCCCTCACATACTAAAGTCTTTACACTATATTTTTCTATTGCGGAGATAAAACATTTAATACGGAAATTTATTAGCTTTTCTTGCATTATAAACTGAAACATATTATTTACGTCACCTACTTTATAATCTTTTAAAAAAGCGGTATGTGGAACATCGTATTCTAACGGAGGCTCAAATAACTGATCAATAATTACTACATCATTTTTAATCTTTTCAGCAATAAATTTTATTCGTTGTGAGTGCCCTAAACCTCTATAGTATTGAGTTAGTAAACCTATCATTCAAAGGTATACGGAAATATTTTAGCTATTGCTTGTCCGCACGCTTTTGCTATCTCCATGTGTTCCTTCTGCGTACCGTTTGCACTCCTTAATTCAATATAATGAATCCAACTACGTATTGTGCCACTCATGTACAGTCTTGTTTTGGTTAATCCTTCTGGTAATACCTTACGAGCTTGTTCTTTGGCAATACCATTCTCAATTGCCCATTCGTAAGCTTCTTTAGCAGCTTCAATTACTTTATCCTGTTGCACAGTAAACTGGTAGTGTAGTTCTACGTTTTCAGTAGGAATTGAGTTTTGCCTATTTTTTGTATCTTGTAATCTACAGTCCGCGTAGGTGAACATGTCACCCATTTCTTTTGGATTAGCATAGCGTTGACTGAACTCTTGAAAACTAAAACTACGATGACGTACGATCTGATGTGCAATATCACGAGTAGTATCAATCTCTAAACAAGCATTCGCCATTTCAAATGGAGACCAATGCTGGTGCTTTATTAAGTAATTGAGCAATTTTTCTGAGGTAGCAGTATTGATCTGTGCATTTGGATTTGATACTTTAGCACAAAATGCAATAAGATCTTGTACATTCTCTAATCCTTCTTCCTTCCATTCTTCAGTTGGTTGTGTATAGCTAACTAATTTAACTTCCATTGTGACTCCTAATGTAATTATCTATCTCTTCTCTTGAGTAAAACTGAGATAGCCGTTGTTTTTTAATATCATAAATATCAGGTGATATTTTTTTCTTAATATCTTGAATAAATTTTTTTGAAGTTCTAAAATTTAAATTAGATTCTTCTATCTGATCAACATAATTTATTACCATTTGTGGCAATTGTCGAATAGAAAAAGTTGCTAGTTTTTTTGTCGGATGTATAGTTTGTACTTCTTTAAAATTATTTTTAATTAATAACCAAATTTCATTTCTAAACGTATAACTGAAAAGCATAGGTGAGTCAAAAATTGTTAAACCTTCATTGTATGCAAGATCATGATCTGTTCCTACCTCTACTATAAAGTTAGGGTTTAATAATTGAAGATACATACCTGTTGGGACGGGTAATACTTCTCCTGGCTCTATTGTTATATCTTTTATTAAACAAGCCCTTAAATGGTGATAAGAATCTAATGGAGTTTCTTGACTAAAACCCCACTCAATTCCATATACCTTTTCTAAAGTTTTTGCTAGAGAACTTTTTTCTATGTTTACTTTACATACTTTTAAGTTTTTCAATAGGTTCATCTCCATACTTACCTGCACGAATCGCGTCTTCACAGTATCGTCTTAGGTTTATAAGTTTTTCGTTTCTAACTAACAAATCTTTACCTGCATTTAAGTTTTGAATATACTTTGCTCTACCTTTTATAGGGAGTGCTTCAATCAAATTAGGTAAAGTTTTATATTCTTTAGCTAGCGCTTGTGCACGTTTTGGACCAATTCCTTCAATGCCTATTATATTATCACTTTTATCCCCCTCAATGTATCTTGATAAAAGATACAGTTCAGGTGATATATCCATATCATCATTCATTGATGCATTAGTTATTTCACGTCTACCGAATATATTGAAAATACTAGTTTTTTCACTAACTAATTGGTATAAATCTCTATCTGACGATACTAGCCAAATGTGATCATATTTATCAGTTTGTTCATATTTTTTAACCATATAGGCTAAAACATCGTCTGCTTCAACTCCTCTAAATTTAAGCACTTCTTCGTCTAGTTGGTCTGGTAAATCATTTAAAACTGCAAAAAATTCTTCATATTTTTTTATTTCTTCCTCATCTTGAGGTTTTTTACGCGTACCTTTGTATTCATCGAGCATCTCCATTCTGTAATAACTTTTCCCAAAGTCAAAACATACTACAGTTCTAGTAGCTTCATAAGATTTTGAAAGGGATTGAACAGTGCGAACGAAGTCAGCACCAAAAGATGCGTAATTAGGTCTTTGTAACCATCTGTACGATAAGTTGTTTGCGTCAATTAATAGTAAGTTATTATACGCTTCGTAATCGGGTGACTGCAAATCTGCTAAGTCATTCCAAGATTTTGTCATTGATATATCTCCTGTTAGTTATAATTAAATATATCAATTTTTTAACTAAGAAGCAAGGTCAGTTTGCTCTTTTATGCAAGTTAACCAGTCATCTAATTTTGTTACTTTAAAGTGACAATCAAAGGATTTTACCTCAATATAAAGGTCAATTTTTAAATCATCATCAAATGCTACAAAATCTTTAGAGCGATTCCATCTAAATATTAATAGTGGTTTCTTTTTCATTACTTCAGCTTCTCGAACTGCTTGCCTCCAAAACTGTAGCATATCTGTTGTTTTAGAAGTTAGTAGGTTATTCCATTCAATATCTTTATAGTGTTTACACTCTATTGCGTAAGGCCACCATGCTGTATCATGAGGTGTCCAAATGTCCCCTTTTAAGTAGTCTATTGCTCCAGACAAAGGGACTCGTCTAAACTCTTTTTTAAACTCTGAAGTTAGACGAGTTGCTATTTTTTGCTCATAGGCTGAGCCTTTAGCTTTACTTTTATTATGTGCCATTACTTATCAAGTAAATTACAGATCTTATGTGCTATAGTTTTAAAATCTGCTTCTTTAAGTCCTCTAGTAGTTTCTGCGGCAGTTCCAAGTCTGAATCCACTTGTTTCGATAAAGCTACGTGGATCATTAGGTATACCGTTTTTATTAACAGTGATACCATTATCTTCTAATTTATCTGCAGCCTCTCTACCACTATACTTACTATCACTTAAATTGACAAGAATTATGTGACTGTCTGTGCCATTGGTCTGAATTTTAAGTCCTCTATCATTAAATACCTCACACATGGCTTTTGCATTTGCAATAACCTGTTTTATATAATCTGTAAAGGATTCTTCAAGAGCTTCTAAATAACATTGTGCTTTGGCAGCGACAATATTCATTAGTGGTCCACCTTGTGTGCCAGGAAAGATAGCACTATTTATCTTTTTTGTATAACGACTATCATTCCAAAGTATCATACCGCCACGAGGACCACGTAATGTCTTATGAGTTGTACTAGTAACAACATCTGCATAAGGTAATGGACTTGGATATTGTTTTGCAGCTACTAATCCGCTATAATGTGCCATATCACATACGAGTTTTGCTCCAACCATATCTGCTATTTCCCTAAACGCTTTCCAATCAATATGTCTTGGGTAAGCACTTGCACCTGCTACTATAACCTGAGGTTTATGTGTGGCTGCTAATATTCCAATCTCTTTATAGTCTAACAATCCATGTTCATCAACACCATATGAAACGGGCTTATAAAATTTACCACTTAGTGTAGGAGGAGCGCCATGACTAAGGTGTCCACCACTTGCTAAATCCATACCCATAATAATATCACCAGGGTTCATTAATGCTTGATAAACAGCGGTGTTTGCATTTACTCCACTATGCGGTTGTACGTTTGCGTACAAACAATCATACAGTTTAGTAACAGATTCAATAGCTAAATTTTCTATTTCATCCATTTGTTCACAACCGTTATAATAACGTTTTCCTGGATATCCTTCTGCATATTTATTAGTAAATATACTACCACACAAATTCATTACAGCTTCACTAGCAAAGTTCTCACTTGCTATTAATTCAACAGTATCTTGTTGTCTTTTATACTCATTTGTTAAAATGAAACTTATTTTAGGGTGCGTCATCTTTAATCCTTTTTATTAACCATTTTGCAATTAATCTCTGACCCTCTATAGATATATTATTAGGCAGATTATTGTATTTTCTATGTTCTTCTGCAGTTATATTCATGGAGTCATATACTTTACCAGCATTTAAAGAAACCCATGGGGGTATGTTTTTTGGCCGACATAAATACATAGTTTTTATGCCTTTTGTTTTTAGCCACATATCAATTTGCAATAGTGTTCCTGCTTGTCTGTTTATTTGAGCTTCAGAGTTATAAAGATATTTTTTATATAAACTACATAGTTCTATAAATTCTTGTTTATCTTTGAACTGGTTACAAAGGTTTCTATGGTTACTAAATTTAAGACCAGGTTGTGTACCCTTATAATCAAATATTTGTTCAGCTCTGTTAAGTATAGTATCATCAACTTTGAAATCAATAGCACAAGTAGGCAAGTATGTAAATTTATAACTACTAAAGTTAACTATCGCAAGATCTAATTTCTTTTTACATTTCTTTAGTTCGTATAGAACTCTTTCAGTACTTCCTTGTTGTACTGCTTTATTGAACTGTTCTGCGTTAAAATACTTGCAAACTAAATCATTCCATGAATATGCTATTTTTTTAGTATCAAGACATTGGTAAGGATAACCATACCAAGCAGTTTCCGATGTTCCAAAAAATCCTATTCTCATTGGAGGAGCTGGGGGATTCGAACCTCCATCTCCAGAGTAAATCTGGCGCATTCCCAAAATGCTACTAGCCCCACTGTTATCATATTAATAATCATTTTTATCTTAATAAAACTAATTTTCTATTTTCAAGATGACTTTGTGCTATATCATCTTTTGATTGACCATAGTAAGCCACTGCATGATGTTTTTCTATCATATAGTCATTTATTGATTGATCAGCAAAATTTGTGGTTCTCCAAACTTCCCCAAGTATTCTACCAAACTTTCCTCTCTCATCTTTATGTGTTTTTAGTATGAGATGAGAATCATCTAACATTTCAGTTAAAAAAGCTTTAGCAGCTAATCCATATTTCTTTTCCTCTAGGTCACGAGTTCGTGATTCTGGTGTATCAATTCCATACATTCTAATTCTTTGGTTACGTAACCAAACTCCAAAACCTAGATCTATGTCAACATCGATTGTATCACCATCTATAATTTTTATTAATTTACATTTATATTCAAACATTTAGTATCCTAACTTATATTTTTCTACTATATAGTGTTTTAGAAAATCACTTCTAACAATATCAGGTATTTTAAACTCAACCGTTACAAAATCATCTAAACCTTTCAAGATTTTCATAAAATTTAAAAGTCCTGAGCGATCACTTTCTCTTGTTAAATCGGTTTGTGTATAGTCTCCACAAAATATTATCTTACTGTTTTTACCAACTCTAGTAATTATACTATCGAGTTCATGAAAATTTAAATTCTGGCACTCGTCAACTAAAATTACTGCGTTATTAATAGTAATTCCTCTTATAAATGAAGTGCTCATAAACTTAACATTGTTTTGTTGTTTTAAAGAATCATAAGCATCCTTTAATCCGAATAGCTCTCTACAAATAGATCTGTAAGGAGCCTCATAAATAGACACTTTCTCTTGTTCGTCTCCAGGTAAAAAACCAATGTCTCTGGTGGAAACTACTGACCTTACAATAAATATATCATCGTATACTGTTGATGGATCTAAAACTTCTTCTAAAGCAAGATACAGACTTAAAAATGTTTTTCCAGTTCCTGCAATTCCATGTAATAATAGATGTTTTCCATTTTTATAAGAATTATACGTAATTTCTTGATTATTTGTAATAGGTGAGAAAGTTAGTAAGTCATCGATTCTGACTCGTTTTAAATGGTGTTTACCATTACCGTTACCGTTGGGGATAAAAAATCTCCTGTTTCTAGTTAAGTTGAAGCAAAATGCTTCATTAATTCAGTATAGCCTCCGACGTATTTATCCTCAAGAAATATTTGTGGAACTGAGCGAGCATTGGGGACGACTTTTAATAAGTCTTCCTTAGTATACATCAATTCCTTACTCTCTTCTGGAGTTGCTGGTTCTATTATTTTTTTAACTGTAATATTATAATGTCTATGTTCTAGCTCTTTGATCGCTAGATCACAAAACCCGCAGGTTTCTTTACTCCATACTACTGCATTAGCCATTAAAGATCGCCTTCTTTTCTATTTTCTGAATAGTGAACATCGAATGCACCGCCTGGATATCTAGCTTTTAATTTTTCTACATTTTCTGCGATTACTTCGTTCGGGTCTAAGTCTAGAGCTCTACAAGAATTAACCCAATACCACATGATATCTCCTAACTCTCTTTTCATATGAAATTTTGTATCTTCATCCATAGGCTTACCTTGAAATGTTATTTTTTTAACTATTTCTGAGAACTCTCCACCCTCACTTGCAATACCTATTGCTCCTGTTAGTAATAACGATATGTTAACACTATTATTTAATTCATGCATTCGGGCTTGTGTGTATGCCCAATCATTTGACTCCTCAGAAGTCACTTCTTTTACGAAGTCTTTATATTTATTTAAATCTATCATAAAGAAAACCCTTTAAAACTATCTTGTGTGATATCTTGTTTAGTACCTCCAATAATATAACTGGATATTTCTGTTTCTTGCGGCGCAACTTGCACCTCTGACCCACTAATCCATTTTTGTGTCCATGGTAGTGGGTTAGCTCTTGGAACTGTGTATGGTGATTTCATGTTTACAGCTATCATACGTTTATTTGCAATCCATTCAATATAATTATCTAAAAGTTCTTTATTTAGTCCAATCATTGATCCGTCTTTAAATAGATATTCTGCCCACTGCTTTTCTTGATTAACAGCATCTATAAACATTTGTACACATTCATCTTTTGTTTCTTCTTTTATCTTAATAAAATCTTCGTCATCTTTAGGTAAGAGTTTTAAAAGTTGTTGAGTACTTCCTAAATGGACATTCTCATCTCGTGCAATAAACTTAATAATTTTAGCATTGCCTTCCATCTTCTTAAGTTCAGCAAATGCCCAACTACAAGCAAAAGATACATAAAATCTTACTCCTTCTAGTATGTTAACACTCATTATTGTTTTCCATAAAAGAGTTTTTAATTCATACAAATCAACTTTTATGGTTTTAGCCATACCAACTTGATTTTTCTCATTAAGGGAAGATTTAAACCCGCCCGTATTTCTAAAAGTACTAACTTCATGCTCACCTTCTCCAAATAGATTGTACATCATTGACTTTTCAATTAACTCATCATAGCACTCTGTTATACTATCTGCACAATCTACTATTTCTTTAATATCCATCATCTCATCAAATATTTTACTTGGATTACTGTAAATATTACGAATAATGTGAGTGTAACTTTTACTATGAATTGTTTCACTAAAAGTCCATGTTGTAATCCAATTTTCTAATTCGGGTAAACTAGTGATTGGGTTAAATGCTTCAGCAGGTGCACGTCCTTGCACACTATCTAAAAGTATTTGTCTTTTTAAATTACTTGTAAAAATATGCTGTTCATGCTCATTTAGCTCTTTAAAATCTTTTGCATCTTTTAAAATATCTACTTCTTCAGGACGCCAAAAGAAACCTAACTGTTTATCAGTAAGTTTATCAAAAGCTCGATATTTAACAGTGTCGTATCGTTGCATACCTAACTCGCCGTCAAAAAACGCTTTCTTCTCTGTGTGATCAAATTTGTTTGTATTTAGTACTGACATTATATCTCCTATAGTACGCAGCTTTCGCAATTTTCTTCATTATTTATTTCTTCGACAGGTAAATTATCTAGTTTACTAACATCAATTTCACCTTGACCATCATTTGTATTAAAGTAGTATAGTTGTTTACCTCCATACTTATAAAACATTAATAAATGTTGAATCATAAGACTCATTGGTATTTTCTCATCTTCAAAAAACTGTGGGTTGTAGCTTGTATTTACACTAATACCTTGGTCAATATATTTTTGTAAAACAGCCATAATCTTAAGATAGCCTTCAGGGGACTGTTGATCCCATAATAATTCATATTTATTTCGTAATTTATGAATACCTGGAACTACTTGTTTTAAAACTCCATCTTTACTTTGTTTGACGCTAACAAAACTTCTTGGAGGCTCAATACCGTTAGTAGCATTACTAATTTGTGCAGATGTTTCTGCAGGCATAAGCGCCATAAGAGTACTGTTTCTAATTCCATGCTTTTTTAAATCAGTTCTTATGCTATTCCAGTCTAATCTTTCTGTATGCGGAACCAACTCATCAACATCTTGTTTTCTAGTATCTATAGGAACTAGACCTCTACTATATTTAGTTTCACTAGATAAAGGGCAAGATGTTTGTTCTTTAGCTAGCTCTATAGATGCTTTAATTAAGTAGTAACTCCATGCTTCTGCCCACTCGTCTATTAATGCAAGATTTGGGTTTTGATATGAAGTATTATTTTTTGCTAACCAGTAGGCTAAATTTATTATTCCTATTCCTAATGGTCTCCTATTCATAGTACTATTCTCTGCTGCTTTAACAGGATAATTTTGATAATCTAATAAAGCATCCAGCCCTCGAACTGCTAACTCACACGGCTTTTCAAAATCAGAAGGCTTTTTAATATTACCCCAATTTATTGCGCTTAGAGTGCATAAAGCTATTTCCCCATTTTCGTCACTAAAATCATTTAATGGTTTTGTAGGTAAATCTATTTCACAACATAAGTTTGACTGATGAATAGGAGCAATTTTTTCATCAAAACTACTATGCGTATTAGCATGATCTACATTCATCAGGTATATACGTCCTGTATTCTTACGCTCTTCCATAAATGAACTAAATAATTCTATTGCAGGAATCTCTTTTTTTCTTATATTTGGGTGTACTTCCGCTTTTTCGTATAAGTATTTGAACTGCTCTTGGTCATTAAAAAATGCTTCATATAATCCTGGTACATCACTTGGACTAAATAAGGTAATCGTACCTCCACTCAATAATCTTTCATACATTAGTTTATTAAACTGTACGCCATAGTCCATATGCCTAACTCTATTGTCTTCTGTGCCTTTATTATTTTTTAGTACAAGTAAATCTTCAACTTCTAAATGCCAAATTGGGTAGTATAGAGTAGCAGCACCATTACGAACACCGCCCTGACTACAACTTCTAGTAGCACTTTGAAACATCTTGTAAAACGGAACAACACCTGTATGAAAAGCATCTCCACTACGAATTGGAGAGCCTAAAGCTCTTATATTACCTGCTCCTATACCTATTCCAGCTTTTTGACTTACGTACTTAACGATACTGCTAGTAGTAGCATTAATACTGTCCAAGCTATCTGCAGTTTCAATGAGTACGCAGGACGAAAACTGCCTTTGCGGCGTTCTAACGCCAGCCATAACAGGAGTAGGCAAACTAATATCAAAGGTAGATACTGCATCATAATATTCCTTTATTATTTTAATTCTATTCTCACCATAGTGTTGAAACAGAGTCATGGCGATAAGCATATAGGCTATTTGGGGAGTTTCAAATATTTCTTTAGTTACTCTATTTTGTACGAGATATTTACCTCTAAACTGCTCCATTGCCGCATAAGTTAAATTATCATCTCTTTGATGTTTAATGTAAGAATTTAACTTATTAAACTCTGCTTTAGAAAATGAAGATATGATTTCTTTATCATAAAAACCTCTTTCTATATTTTTTGTAACTATACCGTGTAAATGTGGAGGGTCAAATTGTCCATAAACCATTTTTCTTAGATGATAGTTTATTAATCTTCCAGCAACCCATTGATAGTTGGGTGTTTCCTCACTTATTAGATCAGCGGCACTTTTTATTAATGTTTCTTGAACATCTTCTGTCTTGATTCCATCAAAAAATTGTATTTTACTATTTAATTCTACTTGGCTAACACTAACCCCTGCTACATTTTCACAAGCAAAATATACAACTTTATGTAGTTTTTCAATATCTAAAGGCTCTCTACCGCCGTCTCTTTTAATAACCTCTGTCATTTGTAATTCCTTACTTTATTAAACTTATGTTTTCTTGTTTTTCAATAGATATTTTTTCTATCAATGGGTGAGTAAAATCATGAGAAATTAAAAATACATTGAGATTTCCCTCAGTCTGTAATACCTCAATAAGTTTCTCTTTTCCTTCTTCGTCAAGGACTCCTGTTATTTCATCAAGAAATAAAAGATTTACACTACTGCCACCAAGTTTTGATAGCAGGCTACGAATTGCTAATAGTATTGAAGTTTGTATTCGGGAGAACTCTCCGCCAGATACAGTCTCTATAGGTGTTCCTATACCATTATTGATAACTGAGATATTCAGTTTTTCTTTGTCTAATTTGAACTCTACCTGAAACTGTCCATCACTTAATAAAGATAAGTAATGATTTATGGTAATTTCTAATTCTTTTGTTAAATTCTCTAATTTAAAGGCTACGATCCCAGATGTTGAAAAAGCTTTTTTTAAAATATTTAAAGAATTTATCTGATTTTGTAAAGATACTGTATCATTCTTTAGAGTAACTTGTCTATTATTAAAATCTTCTTTTTGATCAAGTAGAGCATCTACTTTAGCATTGTGTGCTGAGACACCATTATTGTGATCAATGGCTTTTTCTCTGGCTACTTTTTGCTCTTTATATGTTAATGTACAAGCATCTATTTCATTTTGTATCTCATCTATTTTTGGATAAACTCTAGGAATATTATTGTCTATTAATTGAGTTAGTTGTTCAAACTTTTCTATAGCTTTTTGGTTCTTTTGATAGGCATAGTTTTCTTTATCAAAAAGGTCTTTCTTTTGTTGTAAACTTTTTGCGATGCCTATATAGTGTCTCTCACTGCTCTCCTCTTGGTAAATCTTATTTTCTAAATCAATTCGCACATTTCTAGCCTCATCGTTATTAATTGATTGGCCACATGTCGGACAAGTGTCTCTATCATCTACACCTGATAACTCTCTTCTGAGACTTTTTATGTCGTTTTGGGTTATCAGTAAATTTTGTTTGTGCTGATCTAAAAGTTCATACTCTTCAAAAGGTACAGGTTCTAACAAGTTCATTACAAAATCAATGCTATCTCTTTCTTTTACATACATTGTGTTTTTGTCAATTTTTTTACAAGTTTCTGTATAACTTTGTATTTCTAGTTGTAAGACGCCTATTCTTTGCTGTATTTCTGGATCTATCTCTGGAACGCTTATCATTTCTTGTTTAACAGGTATTGAAGTATACTTTAAGAAATCTTTAACTGACTTTAGTTCTCCTTGTAGTTTAAGATTTTCTCTATCTGTCGTAGTGGCTTTAGTTTTTATCTTATCCCCTATTTGAATATATTTTTCTAAATTAAATAAATTGATTAAAAACTTTTTACGATTTGTATCGGTTGCTTTTAAAAATTCTAATAAGTCTGTAGAAGATTGGTAAGTAAGTTGAGAAAATACTTCAAAGTCTAATCCAATAATTTGTTGTATCTTTTTATAAGTATCTAAAACTTTATGGTCTGAGATATCAATTCCGTTTTCGATCAGCTTAACTTTAGTTTGTGCCCCGCTTCTAATAACTGATATTTGATATTCTATTTCTCCTACACTAAATTCTAAACTTCCTGACCACTGCTTTGTTTTAGACCATCTGTTTAAAATATCGGACTTTTTAATGCCTTTAACATTTTTATTAAAGAGTATCTCTTGTATAATCATTGCTATAGACGACTTACCGCTACCATTAGGAGCCGTAAGTTGAGTTATTCTATTTTTATGTAAATTCATTTCATTATCATTTCCATATGAAAACATATTAGAGAATGATAAGTTTTTTAGTTCTATACTAGGCATAATATTTTCCTTCAAATCCTTTTTTAACAAATACTTTTCTGATAAAAGCTAGCGTATACTCTTCCCACGTAATAAATGATTGATATCTAAAGTTAGATTCTTCTCTTATTAAGTTTGTTAATTCACCTATTACATTATCACTCTTTTCCCAACCTGTCATCTTAATTCGACGTTTGAGCTGTGGAAACGCTTCATACAAAAAGTCATTATTCTTGTCTCCTGGTTGGCTATGGTCATAATTAGCTGCATAGTGACAAAATATAGGTTCAAGGGAAGTAAATGTAAAAAATTTATAATATTTTGCTAACGCATACTTTACAATATTAGGAGAATCTTCCCACCAACCGATACCTATATCAGTATGAAAGTCAGGGTTGTGTCCTGAGTTAATTAATATTTCTTTTGCAGGATCTATGTAGTTAAATAAGTTACACAAAGCTATTTGAGAGTATGAATGAGTAAATTCCCCATGCTTTACTGCATCAGGAATGACTTCCTTCTTTAATTTTTCTAAAGAGAGGTCTATGATCTTAAATGGGATGTTTCTATGTTGGCAGTATTTAACGGCAAAGATAATGTCGTGGTCATTTGCGCCTTTAAACAGTCTCTGTATAACTGCTCTGAAAGGAATTCCACACTGATAAAATGCCTCAGCTGTTACTTCTGAATCTATCCCTCCCGAAAGAGATATTACATAATTAAAGTGAGGATACTTCTGTATAAATGCTTTTATCAGCCCAGTTAAATCATGGTAAAATGACTTACCTCTACGTTTATATACTGGAACTGTTGCACGCACTCCTAAACATGGTATTAGAGATGAACACAAATAGTCTTGCTGAGGTCTAAGATGAGTTTTATTTTGTACATACTCCCAATAAACACGATTAAGCGATAGATCGATATTCATTCATCACCGTCTCAATGTCAGTTACTTTTATATGGTCTAAATATATCTCAAGTTCTTCATAGATAGTTTTACCTTTTAAATCTAGTGTAGAGTCATCTGCGGGTTTTTCGACCATCTTTTTATCTAATAACTCTGTGTTCTCGATTTTAGCTAACTCATCTAGTGACCCTTTAACTTCATATATTACATGATTCTTTGCATCTGCGGGCATAGCTTCTCCAGCTGCAATTGTTCGTCTAACTAACTTTGGTAAATTTAAATTATGAAAGCGTCTAACATATGTACCATCTGATTGATAGTCATATAAATCTATTCCATATTCACGAGTTGCATCTCGATCAAAAGTAGTATTTAGAGGACTACCAGGATAGTAACAGTTAGTGTCGCCATAACGATGATTAAAGTGTAGGTCACCAAGTAAACACAAGCCCCAAGGGGAGAGACGGGAAAAATCATATTCTGGCGATATATGAGGCGGAACTTCTCCACGAATGTGTGTAACCAATATATCCCCTTTGACATATTGTGGTAAATTATTGTTCTGCATCTCACCGTACGGGAAGAAGCAAAAGCTAACTTCACCCACACTCGCACGTCCGTTTCTAGTAAAAACATGAACGTTCTCATTTTTGATAGCGTTCTCCTGAGTAAAGTATTCAAAAAATGATTCTCCTTTTTTAGTTGCTTCATGATTACCTGGTATGATGTAGGTAGGTATTGTGACTGAATTGATATAGCTTAAGAACAAACAGACTTCGTCTGGCTCTGGCTTTTTATCAAATATGTCACCAGCTATAATATGCACATCACAACTTTGCTCAAGTGCGATGAGTTTTCTAAACATTTCACGGAATCGATTCACTTGCCAATCGTATGGAACTTTCTTTTTGTGAAGGATTATGTGCCAATCAGCTGAACATAAAATTTTTATCATTGCATTTCCTTTAAATATATGCTAATTTAGTGATTAGCTATTGAATAACGCTTCCAACGTAGTTGAAAAGCTGTTGAACACGACTCGCCTATATGAGTTAGCGAGGGCACGTAGTGCCCCAGCAAGGAACGTAGTTCCGCAGTTTGTGTTATGCCACACTTGCGTCTAATTTAAGACTGTGTTGAATCCGCACGATTAATAATTTTTCCCACGTCACCTTCAAAAGTATAGGTTCCTATATGATTTAACTTAGTATTTGGGTCTAACCATATTTCCCCACCAATCTTTTGCCATCTTCTACAAAAAGTATAATCTTCTGAAAGATAACGATTATCGTCTGGATCGTGAATTGTATCAAAAAATGAATAACAATATTTATTATACTTAGGATCAATATTAGAATCATTACGATAATGTAACTCTGGATATTCTGCCATCATCTTTTCAATTACTTCACGTTTGATTAGAAAAAACCCTGTTGACGCATCTAATACTTCTACGGCACCATTTTCAATTCTAATCTGCTTTGTAGCTTGATCAATAAATTTAAAATTAATTGCATACTGCACTGGTAGTGCTTTTTTAGGATATGCTGCTGCCATAATCGGTTTATCATAAGCTAGAGCTCTTAATACAGATTCAGCATCAAACTCTATGTCAGCATCAATAAACAGTAAGTGGGAACAATCAGATTCTAAAAACATGGCTGTAAGAATATTTCTGGCTCTAGTTACTAATGATTCATTTCTTAACGTGGTAATTCTAAAGTTTATTCCATGCTTCATAAAGTCTTGTGATACTCTAAACATAGATAAAAAGAATTGATCCGTTACCATACCTCCGTAACAAGGAGTCGCAAAAAATATATTATGCTTTCTTAGAATATCAAGGTTTATTTGTGCTTGACTACCTTCAACGTTTGTAAAAGCACCAAAGGATTTCTTTGGTGCTTTTTTATCCGTAGTCATATCTGCTAGGGATTTTTTCATGCTAAGTCATCCACATCTTCTTGAGGTTTAAACTCATCAGAAACATCGCCTGCGAAGTAAGAGGTGTTCTGCAATAACCACTCTTTTTGCTCTTCGTATGTTTGACGTTTATAGATTTTTGAAAGATCAAAAAGTTCTAAGGCTGTTTCTTCATCAGTAAGAGGTGAGTTATTACGAGCAGGTAAACAAGAATACTTTACATTTTGTGGTAAAGGCCCTGTTTTCTCTTTTTTGATAGTTATATCATAACCATCTGAATCCCCAGCTGGATTTCCATAATCTGGGTTAGTTGCATAGTCTACGATCTGTGAATAAATGGTTGAACGTAAATCAAATAGTTTGATTTTACCGTCAGCACGATCTATTACGTTACAGACATATGAAAACTGAGGTTTATCCGAAAAAATTGATTCATCAATTTCTTTGAAAGGGTCTTGAGCAGAGTTATCAAATGACTCAGTTTCTCTACTGAATTGCAGACACTCAACAGGCATTTTTTTACCTTCTGTAGTGACTACCCAATAACAGTATCTAGGCATTACATCACCTATTAACCTAACTTTAGTATCTCCGATACTCATAGTTAATCTT
>Ga0180120_10000630_pt1 | contig 17998 bp, 15 predicted proteins | sample CPBDNA_3_FD_129677 | JGI IMG/M metagenome (GOLD analysis project Ga0180120, IMG submission 129677) | Freshwater to marine salinity gradient microbial communities from Chesapeake Bay, USA - CPBay_Spr_31_0.2_DNA (version 2) (version 2) | ecosystem: Environmental > Aquatic > Marine > Coastal ... | reverse complement strand
GAGGGAAATGCTGAAGTCGAAGCAAGTGTTAAGGCAAAGGTACAAAAACTTTGTGACCAATTCCCCATCTATGACCATCTATAATAATTAATAATCTAAACATAAAAAAGCCAGTTTAAAATATTGCGCACCACGGCTCTTAAGATTAGGGTGGTGGTACGCATTAAAGAGGCCATTTTGTATCGTTTTATTATAATTATTTTTATAATGTCTTTATCAGCTTGTACTGTGAATAAAGAAAATTCAAAATATTCATTTTCAGATTTGTTTGCTCCCTCACAAGATGAATGGCTCAGTTTATTACCAACCGAAGAATTAAAATCAAGAAATGGGCAAAGTAAGCCTAATTCAATAGGTAAAGAAACAGATAACAATGAACGCGTGGAACAATTGCGGAAAAAAGCGAAAGAATTGTCTGCATATGAGTTCTAAGACGTTGTCCTGCGGCAAACTTTTTAGTAATTAAAAAAATAACTTACTCTACAGGAATTATTAAACATGTCTGATACGATCAAAATAGGTATAGCTGGTCTAGGCACCGTAGGTGCTGGACTTATCAAAATAATTCAAAAAAACTCAAAAATTTTGACTGCAAGAGCAGGAAAATCGATTGAAATAATAGCTGTATCAGCATTGTCAAAGTCAAAAGATAGAGGCGTAGACCTATCTGCTTATGAATGGGAAAATGACCCTGTTAATTTAGCTAAAAGAGATGACATTGATGTTTTTGTTGAGTTGATCGGTGGTGAGGACGGTCATGCTAAACAAGCAACTGAGGCAGCTATAAAGCATGGAAAGCATGTAGTAACGGCCAATAAGGCAATGCTAGCAATGTATGGCCAAGAACTAGCTATTTCTGCTGAAAGTAATAATGTAAATTTAAGATTTGAAGCTGCAGTAGCGGGTGGTATTCCAGTCATCAAAGCTCTTACAGAAAGTCTTGCAGGGAATAATATCACAAGAATAATGGGTGTGATGAATGGCACTTGCAATTACATATTAACGCGAATGGAAGATACAGGCTTACCTTATGAAGAGATTTTTGAAGAAGCTAATCAACTTGGCTTTTTAGAAGCTGACCCTAATTTAGACGTAGGTGGGATTGATGCAGCGCATAAATTAGTTTTGTTATCCTCAATTGCTTATGGAACCCAAGTTGATTTTGAAGGAGCCGTCCTCGAAGGTATTGGGCGAATTTCAATAGAAGATATTCGAGCGGCTTCTGAAATGGGGTACCGGATAAAACTATTAGGTGTATCAACAATGAATGGCCTTGGTTTGTCACAAACTATGAGGCCTTGCCTAGTTCCAGCTTCGTCCCCTTTGGCGCAGCTGGATGGTGGGACAAATATGATAATTATAGAGGGCGACTCAGTGGGTCAAATTGTTCTAAGGGGAGCTGGTGCTGGTGCTGGCCCCACAGCCAGTGCTGTAATTGCAGACATTTTAGATATTGCTCGAGGGTTTAATATTCCGGTATTTGGGCAACCTGCTAAAACCTTAAAAAAAGTATCACCCATAAATACTACAGCTGAAAATTCATTTTATATACGACTTAATTTAAAAGATGTGGCTGGAATATTGGCAAAGGTATCAGCAGCATTAGCAAATGCTGGTATTTCAATTGATAGGATCAGGCAAGAGGGTCATGAAACAGATGCTGCCCCAGTTATTATTGTAACACACCCAACAGAACGCGATCTTTTAAACAAAGCCATAGCTGAAATTGAAGCAACAAGTGCAGCAATAGACCCTCCAGTAGTTTTACGAATTGAGACTGTTTAATTTACTGCAACAAAACTCTATGTTTTACCTTAAAGTAAAATAATATTATCATAAATCATGGCACAATATATTTCTAACTGTGGGTAAATAATGAACGATATTTTTCTTGATGTTGAGAGTTCAATATCTGGTCGCCGCTGGACTGGCCCAAATATTTCCGTCGACCGTCAAGCAGAAATGATCCTGCAAGAAACTAACTTTTCTTCAGCAATGGCCAACGTTTTAGCTCGCCTGGGAGTTGAGGCTAATCAAGCGAAAAATTATATAAAGCCTTCTCTAAGAGACTTGATGCCAAATCCATTAAAAATCTTGGATATGGAAAAAGCTGCATCAAGAGTAAATATCGCCGTAAACAATCATGAACGAATCGCAATCTTTGCAGATTACGATGTTGACGGGGCAACATCGGGAGCACTTCTGCATGACTGGTTAACTCAATTAGGAAATATACCAACATTATACGTTCCAGATCGTATTGAAGAAGGCTATGGCCCAAATATTGAAGCTATGGAAACATTAGCAAATGTTCATGATTTAATTATTTGTGTAGATTGTGGCACATTATCTCACGAAACAATAAATAAGATAACTAATACTGACATAATCATTCTTGACCACCACCTTGGGGGAGAAACACTTCCAAATGCCTACGCGGTCGTCAATCCCAATAGACAAGATGAGAAAGGTGATTTGTATTATCTTTGCGCAGCTGGGGTAGTATTTTTAACGCTCGTTGCAGCTAATTCTATTAGGAGAAATAATAATAAATCTACACCAGACCTGTTAAACATGCTGGATTTGGTAGCATTAGGAACTGTGGCAGATGTTGCACCTTTGGTTGGTTTCAATCGCGCATTGGTAAGGCAGGGTTTAAAAGTTATGGCAAAGAGAGAACGCATTGGCATAACTGCACTCTCAGACATTGCAAAAATGAACAATGCACCATCACCGTACCATTTAGGTTATCTGTTAGGCCCACGAATTAACGCTGGTGGGCGCGTTGGAAAAGCTGATTTAGGAATACGTCTCTTAACTTGTAAAAATTTCGACGAAGCAAACTCTATAGCTGATAAACTTAATCAACTTAATGATGAACGGCGATCAATTGAAGCTACTGTACAACTCCAAGCATTAGAGCAGGTTGAGAAAATGGGCTCAAATAGTGCTTTAGTTTGGGCAGCCGGTGAAGGCTGGCATCCAGGAGTTGTCGGCATTGTAGCCTCAAGAATTAAAGAAATTACAAATAAACCAACAGTAGTCATTGGCTTAGATGAACATGAGGGGAAAGGCTCCGGAAGATCAATAAGTGGAATAGATTTGGGTTCATCTATTGCAACCCTACAAAGAGAAAACCTCATTATAAGAGGTGGAGGCCATAAAATGGCAGCAGGGTTATCTCTTGAGAGAGAAAAATTAGAAATAGCTATGTCTAGGCTAAACGAACTCCTTGCAAATCAAGGTTCTAAGAGCTTTCAAACAAGAGAATTACAATTAGATGGCGCTTTATCACTACCTGCGATTACTATTGAGCTATTGGAACAGTTAGAAACCGCAGGCCCTTTTGGTGCGGGAGCACCAGGGCCAAGGTTTGCACTTCCTTTTATGAGAATTACTTTTGCAAAAAGAGCCGGTGAATCACATCTAAGACTCAGGTTGGTGGATGATTCTGGTGCATCTATTGATGCAATAGCATTTGGAGCGTTTAAAAGTGATTTAGGTAAGACATTAGAAAATCATAAAGGGCAAATTTTTCATGTTGCTGGAAGATTGGAAATTGATACTTGGAATGGTCGAATGCGCCCAAAACTTAATTTAGAAGACGCAACATACGTAAATTAATATACTTATATGATACGTTTTTAATATACTAAAATATTAAGAAATTTTTAACTTTTTTGCAAAATATATCTTGCAAGAGGATCGCCCTTGGCCTAAACACCGGCTCATCACAGTGCGGTCCCTTCGTCTATCGGTTAGGACGCCAGGTTTTCAACCTGGAAAGAGGGGTTCAATTCCCCTAGGGACTGCCAGTGATAATTTCATAACCAATTATGAAACCTTATCTTCTGGAACCTTTCCAGAGAAGAATTCATTAAGATTTTTGATTACACGAAAACCCATTGCTTCGCGAGTTTCATTGGTTGCACTTCCCAAGTGTGGTAATAATATTGCATTAGGGCAATCTAAATACTCTTTATTTAAATTTGGTTCTTCATTGTAAACATCTAATCCAGCAGCATTAATTATATTATTTTTTAGTGCATATATTAACGCAGGATCATTAACCACCTCTCCACGTGCTGTATTAATTAAGATTGCTTCTTTTTTCATTAACTGCAATTCAGCAGAACCAATTAAGTCACGGTTTTCTTCACCCCCCGGGCAATGCAATGATAAGAAATCAATATCAGGCAATAGATCATCTATCTTATTAATTTGAACAGCATTAGTTTGAGATAGAATACTTGGATCAATAGAAGATCTATTTTGAACTAAAATTTTCATCCCAAATCCATGATGGGCGCGTTTTGCAACTTCTTGCCCGATTCTACCAAAACCAATTATTCCAAGGGTTTTACCCGTCAATTTAGTCCCAACTAAATGTGTAGGCCTCCAACCCTCCCATTTACTAGCTCGAACTTCGCGCTCCCCCTCACCAGCGCGCCTTGCAGCCATCAACATCAGAGTGAGAGTAATGTCAGCAGTACAGTCAGATAATACATCAGGTGTGTTAGTTACAGTAATCCCTAATGATTTAGCAGTTGATATATCTATATGTGCATACCCAACACCATAATTACCCAGTATTTGAGTTCTTATGTTTGCAACCTCAAAAATCTTTTTTGGCATTTTATCTGTAACGGTTGGCAATATTGCATCGTATTTTTTTAATGCTTCACAAAAATCATTTGTATTAAGTGCTATATCATTATTATTAAATGTTACGTCGTAAGATTCTGAGAGTTTGGTTTCAACTTTTTCTGGCCATTTCCTTGTTACTAATATTTTAGGTTTTTTCATTGAAATCTCCAATTTTATAGCGCCAAAATTATTGTAATAAAATGTCTTTTATAATGCATTCGCAAGCATAAAATATAAATATTATTATGTATTAATTAATAATCAAAATAATATAGATATGACTTAATCTTCATTCAGAAATCAAACATCCATTTTCCCTTAGTGACACGCTTTACCCAATGCTTTTAGGCGCCAGTAATTATATGGAAGCGGAGTTATAAACCCAGCAAATAACATAACAGGTATTATAGACCATTTTAAGATTGCCCCACCTGTCAATATGACATCAGTAATGTTCATTGCAGCTTCCATAGCAATCATAGATATTAATGACATGCCAATCGCTGTTTTGAATGCTAAACTCAAAACCATCTGTTTCGAAAGAATTATTGTTTCAAGTACAATAGAAGTTATTAATCCATTGAATATGGCAAGACACATTATTGCCCATACAGGCCAATTAATTTCCATAAATTGAAAGTAAGCAATTGTTCCTAAATCACCTATACTACATCCCAGTAAACACCATGATGTATTAATAGATGCCATTTTCCAGGTATGCTTACACATCCAGTTTATATTTAAAATCATTTAATAAATGCCTTATTGAACTTTAATAATCTACCTTTTAAACTCTCCCCTAACAGGAGAGACAAGTAAAAAATGAATATTGGAAAAGCTGCATCACTTTCAGGACTAAGCATTAAGACAGTACGCTATTATAGTGATATTGGCATCATTGAGCCAGATATACACAGTGACACCGGCTATAGAATTTTTTCGAGTAATGATGTAGCCAAACTTCAGTTTATTGGAAAAGCTCGCAAATTTAATTTTGGAATTGAAGAATGCCGCGAATTACTAGCGCTCTATGAAAATAAAGACAGGCCTAGCAAAAACGTCAAAAAACTTACTTTAGAAAAAATTGCTGAAATCGATATTAAATTAAGTGAATTAAAAGGTTTGAGAGAACAGCTAGGTAAATTAGCTTTAGCTTGCGAAGGAAACGAAAGATCCCAATGTCCAATATTAGATGCTTTATCTAGCTAGTAGCTGTTAATGATCTATAAGAAAACAGAAAGATCATTACATATAATAAGAGAAATATGGTAGCGGGACAGGGACTTGAACCCCGGACACGCGGATTATGATTCCGCTGCTCTAACCACCTGAGCTACCCCGCCACAGGGTGCTCGTTGAATATTGGAAACGTAATGATGCGTCAAGCTGCTTTTATTCTAAATTTCAACTAAATCGGTGCTTAATTAATTAATGATCAAACGATTAAGTCAAACTTGTACCATTGCATAGAATTTATGAAACTCTATAAGAAATATTATGTCGCAAAATCCTCCAGAACTCCGCCCAGACCTTGCACCAAAAATGCAAATTGATTCAACCTCTAGAAAAGGTCAGCCACAAATTGGTATGGTTAGCCTTGGCTGTCCTAAGGCATTAGTTGATAGTGAAAGAATTCTCACAAGGCTTCGAGCTGAAGGATATGCTATCAGCCCAGAATATACCAATGCAGATGCAGTGATCGTAAACACTTGCGGTTTTTTAGATAGCGCAAAACTTGAAAGTTTAGAAGCAATTGGAGAAGCTTTATCTGAAAATGGGCGGGTAATAGTTACCGGTTGTTTGGGCGTTGAAGAAGATTACATACGTAAAAATCATCCATCAGTTTTAGCAGTAACCGGCCCACATCAATATGAACAAGTATTAGACGCAGTTCATAAAGCTGTCCCTCCAAGTCCTGATCCATTTATTGATTTATTACCTGCTAGTGGAGTTTCACTAACACCCCGGCATTATAGTTATTTAAAAATATCCGAAGGATGTAATCACAAATGTAAATTCTGTATCATTCCAGATATGCGTGGAAAGCTTATGTCTCGACCGGCTCATGCTATAATTAGAGAAGCTGAAAAATTGGTAGATTCTGGAGTTAAGGAACTTTTAGTTATATCTCAAGATACCTCAGCCTATGGTCTCGATATAAAACACAACACAGCGTATGAACACCGAGCGCATATAACTGATTTGACAAAAGATTTAGGAACTTTAGGGGCGTGGATACGTTTACATTATGTGTACCCATATCCTCATGTAAGAAATTTAATTCCTTTAATGGCAGATAATTCAAATAATATTTTACCTTATCTGGATATACCCTTTCAACACAGCCATCCAGATGTATTAAAACGTATGGCTAGACCTGCAAAGTCATCAAATACCTTGTCTGAAATAGCCGCGTGGCGAGACGATTGCCCAGATATTACTTTACGTTCAACTTTTATTGTGGGCTACCCGGGTGAAACAGAGACAGAATTCCAGCATCTGCTCGATTGGCTGGACGAAGCACAGCTAGATCGCGTTGGTTGTTTTCAATATGAAAATGTTGATGGAGCAAGATCAAACGTACTTAAAAACCATGTAGAACCTGATGTTAAACAGGACAGATGGGAAAGGTTTATGGAAAAATCACAAGCCATTTCAGAAACTAAATTAGCAAAAAAAGTAGGACTTAACTTAGATGTAATCGTAGATAACATTGATGAAGATGGAGTAGCCACTTGCCGAACAAAAGCTGATGCCCCAGAAATTGATGGTAATCTTTTTATAGATGAAAATACTGATAAGATTAAAGTTGGACAAATTATTCAAGTAAAAGTTGATGAAGCATCTGAATATGATTTATGGGGACAAATTATTGAGTAAATATCTTTAAGTATTACCTTTAATTATTACATGTCATTCAAATAAATTTTTGTACACGTCTTTACGTGCCTAAATCTATCACCACCTAAATGGACACCACCATACCACCTGGAAACAACAATAATATGGTTATATAATTTAGCTGAATTTAAAATTCTTAATATAATATTTCCAGCACCTCCTTCACCATCATCATCTTTTATTTCAATACCATCAGATAAAATTAATCCCCATGTATTATGAGTAGCCTTCGAAAATTTTTTATTGCGCTTTAAATCTTTTATGAAATCTTGAGCTTGTAGTTTTGAATAAGCCAAACCACCACTAACAGAATATTTTGAACCTTTATCAGTTAAAACATTTTGTATAATTTTCATGATATAATTTTAAATTTAAGCTGTAAGGCCTTCAGGCTCGCCAAGACCATTAGATCGACAGCAAGCTGTTAATGTATTTGCCAATAGACAAGCAATTGTCATAGGACCAACTCCACCAGGTACTGGTGTTATTGCACCTGCTTTAGCTGAAGCACTTGCAAAATCAACATCACCAACTAATTTAAATTTACCTTCTTTGTCTGGATGAGGTATACGATTTATTCCAACATCAATTACAGTAGCGCCATCTGCAATCCAATCACCTGTAATCATTTCAGGGCGACCTACGGCAGCTATAACTATGTCTGCTCTGCGACATATGTCTTCAATATTTTTTGTTCTACTGTGCGCTATCGTTACAGTGCAGCTATCGCGCAACAAAAGATTTGCCATCGGTTTGCCAACTATATTGGATCGCCCTACAACAACTGCATTTAATCCAGACAATGAGCCATGATGGTCTCGTAGCATCATCAAGCATCCAAGCGGAGTACATGGAACCATTGATTTTTGACCAGTCGCCAACATACCAACATTAGAAATATGGAATCCATCTACATCTTTTTCTGGTATTATAGAATTAATAACCAATTCTTCATCCAAGTGCTTTGGAAGAGGTAATTGACACAAAATACCATGTACTTTGGCATCATTATTTAATTCGTTGATTAACCCCAACAAATCAGACTCAGATGTGTCTGCAGGCAATCGGTGTTCATAACTATTCATTCCAACTTCAACCGTAGAAGCATGCTTATTTCTAACATAAACTTGGCTTGCAGCATCTTCACCAACAAGCACAACGGCTAATCCTGGAATAATATTATGATCATTTTTTAATTTTGAAACCTGCTTGGCAACGAGAGCGCGCACATTCGCAGCAAATTCTTTTCCATCGATAATTTTTGCAGCCATAGCCATTCCCCTTTTGTGAAAAAAAGCGCACTAATAATTAAGCACGCTTAAATTTTTTATTAAAATAAACCGTCAATTTGGCCATCATCATTTAACATAATCGCTTCTGCAGATGGTATACGTGGCAATCCCGGCATTGTCATAATCTCACCACATATTGCAACAATAAATCCTGCTCCTGCTGACAATCTTACTTCTCTTACTGGTACAGAATGTCCTGTCGGAGCTCCTCGTAAGTTTGGATCAGTACTAAAACTATATTGCGTTTTAGCCATACAAACTGGAAGATTACCGTAACCTTGCTCTTCCCATTGACGCAATTGATCTCGGATCTTTTTATCTGCTAAAACTTCATCTGCACGGTAAATACGTTTTGCTATGGTTTCAATTTTTTCAAATAAAGGCATTTCATCAGGATAAATTGGAGCAAAGTTTGCCATGTCAGCATCTGCTATTTCTGATACTCTTTTAGCAAGGTCTGCAGATCCTTCAGATCCAAACTCCCAGTGCTTAGATAAAATAGCTTCCGAACCTTGGCTAGCAACATAGTCTTTAACTGCTTGCACTTCAGCATCTGTATCAGTCACAAAATGATTTATTGCAACAACCACAGGAACACCAAATGATTTAAGGTTTTCAATATGTCTTCCTAAATTTGGGCAACCATCATTTACTGCTGTCACATTCTCTGCACCAAGATCAGCTTTTGCTACTCCACCATTCATTTTCATTGCACGGACTGTAGCAACAAGTACTACAACACTTGGAGCAATACCTGCTTTGCGGCATTTAATGTTCAAGAACTTTTCAGCACCTAAGTCAGCCCCAAATCCTGCCTCTGTAATTACATAGTCAGCTAGCTTAAGTGCGGTTGTTGTAGCAATTACAGAATTACATCCGTGGGCTATATTAGCAAAAGGTCCACCGTGAACAAACGCTGGATTATTTTCTAAAGTTTGAACGAGGTTTGGTTGCATAGCCTGCTGCAATAATACTGCCATCGCACCATCTGCTTTAATATCTCGAGCATAAATTGGTGAACGATCACGTCTGTAAGCTACTATTATATCTCCAAGTCTTTTCTGCAAATCTTCCATATCTAAAGCTAGACACAAAATAGCCATAACCTCTGACGCAACAGTAATATCAAAACCAGATTGCCTTGGGAAACCGTTTGAAACTCCACCAAGTGAAGTAACGATATCGCGCAATGCACGATCATTCATATCTAGTACACGACGCCAAACAACTCGCCGTTGGTCAATTTCCAATTCATTGCCCCAATAAATATGGTTATCAATCATTGCAGATAATAAATTATGGGCTGATGTAATGGCATGGAAGTCACCAGTGAAATGTAAATTCATTTCTTCCATTGGAACAACCTGAGCATATCCACCGCCAGCTGCACCACCTTTCATTCCAAAGCATGGACCCAAAGAGGCTTCACGAATACAAACAGCCGCTTTTTTTCCTATTTTGTTTAATCCATCACCTAGACCAACAGTTGTTGTTGTTTTACCTTCACCTGCTGGTGTTGGGTTTATTGCAGTAACAAGGATTAGTTTTCCATCTTTTTTTCCACGCTGAGCTTTGATAAATTCTGCGCTTATTTTGGCTTTATCATGACCAAATGGCAAAAGATCTGCGTCTGGTATCCCTAACTTTGCACCAATTTCTTGAATTGGTTTTTTATTCGCTTCTCGAGCAATTTCTATATCAGTTTTATATGCCATTTTGAGTCCCATCAAAAAGAATTTCTTTATTAGTTCTGACCTATTTTAACACTTAATGGACATTAAGTTTCCGACCTTATTAAATGTTTTATCGTCTTTAATGATGATTAGTTAGTTCAATCTTATCAGAGACATAAAAAAGCCCGCTTAAGCGGGCTTTAATTTATTTATCTGAGTTATCATCTGACTCAGATGATTTCCGTGGTTTTTTTGAGGTTTTAGGAACTGCAGCTAAGCTTGGTTTTGTTTCCTTTTTATTATCTTCATCGTCAGAAGATAATTTTTGGCCTTTGATTATCTTGTTTATCTCATCACCAGTTAAGGTTTCATATTCCAATAAGCCCTGAGCTAATCGTTCAAATTCTTTTTTCTTTTTCTTTAAAATCGATAATGCTTGAGCATAGCCGTCATCAATAAGTTTTTTAACCTCTTGCTCGATTAACTCTTTAGTTTTTGTAGAAATTGAGAAGCCACCAATATTACCACCAGCATATCCCTCATGTGCAGCTTGGTAATCTATATCACCTACTTTATCAGACATTCCCCATCTCATAACCATTGCGCGTGCCAAAGAAGATGCTTGCTGAATATCACCTGAAGGACCGTTTGAAACGTCCTCTTCGCCCCATTTTAAAATTTCAGCAGCCTTACCCGCCATTGTCATCGCGAGTTTTTGTTTGCATTCATTCTTGTGCCAGCTAAGACGTTCAATTTCTGGTAAAGATACTACCATTCCCAAAGCACCCCCTCTTGGAATAATAGTTGCTTTGTACACTGGATCACATTTTTCCAGATTTAACCCTACTATTGCATGGCCAGCTTCATGATATGCAGTATGTTCTTTTTGCTCATCCGTTAATACCATCGAACGACGTTCAGCACCCATCATTACTTTATCTTTAGCAAACTCAAAATCTTCCATTGTAACAAAACGCTTGCCTGTCCGCGCAGCCGTTAAAGCAGCCTCATTAACAAGGTTGGCTAAATCTGCACCCGAAAACCCTGGTGTTCCCCTTGCAATTATTCGCAAATCTACATCAGGACCTAATGGTGATTTACGCGCATGAACATTGAGAATTTTTTCTCTACCTTTAATATCTGGATTTGGGACTTGAACTTGTCTGTCAAAACGTCCTGGACGTTTTAAGGCAGGATCTAAAACATCTGGACGGTTTGTTGCAGCTAGAAGAATTACGCCTTCATTTGCAGAAAACCCATCCATCTCAACAAGCAATTGATTTAATGTTTGCTCACGTTCATCGTTACCACCACCGTGACCTGCGCCACGATGACGTCCAACTGCGTCAATCTCATCAATAAAAACTATGCAAGGCGCATTTTTCTTGGCTTGCTCAAACATATCACGAACCCTTGATGCACCCACACCGACAAACATCTCAACAAAGTCTGATCCAGAAATTGTAAAGAACGGCACACCAGCTTCTCCTGCAATAGCACGTGCCAAAAGTGTTTTACCAGTTCCTGGTGGACCAATAAGCAAAGCGCCCTTTGGGATTTGACCTCCAAGACGGCTAAATTTTTGAGGATCTCTCAAAAATTCAACTATTTCTTCTAGTTCTTCTTTTGCTTCATCAATTCCGGCAACATCATCAAAAGTTTTTCTATCTTCATTTTGATTTAATAATTTTGCTTTAGATTTACCAAAACCCATAGCTCCACCACGACCACCACCTTGCATGCGGTTCATAAAGAAAATCCAAACCCCTACAATTAAAACAAATGGTAATAAATACTGAAGAAATGATGCAAGTCCTGATTCTTGTTGTTTTACAGCTTCAATCTCAACATTATTATCTAATAAAGATTCCGTTATACCTTCATTGAATGGCCAGTTTGGGATGATCGAACGAAATTTACTATTATTAGCACCTAAAGTAATTGTTAAATTTTCCCCATCGATTTCAGCTGATTTAACGTCACCTTTTTCAATCATTTCAATAGCTTGAGAATACGGTATCTCATCAGAAGCTTTTGAAGATGAGTTACCTCCAATGACTTGAAAAACTGCAATCAATAAAAGAAAAAGAACTACCCAAAAGGCAATATTCCGATTATTTCCCAAAATTTTAACTCCTTAATTACGCAGGGAAGGACCTGCATTATTTTGTTAGTAGATGTATAGTATTATTGAGAAGTTTCAATGCGTCACTATAGCTGAATAGAAATTTTGACTATCTTTTTCTAACACGCATTTCCAACCTGCATTCATACCAAGCATGGGAGCAGCTATTAGCAATTCATCTTTCCATATAGCTGGACTTCCTAAAATACTAATTCGAGACATATTGAGCTCTCTCCAATCTGGAAATTGCCTCAATCCTGCTTCACCAAGAGGGCCAATACTTAATTCCTCTTTTGGTGATTTACTCTCTAAAATCCAACGCCCATCAAATTTTTCAGAAAACCTATTTGATTTAATAATTTTTGAAACTTCGCGACATATTTCAGCACTTCTACCATTTGATGTTACATGGCAGCCAGAAATGGTATGAGTTTTACAATTTAATAATTTTTTAATGCTTTCTGTGAGGGAAATAAATCTTGGCCGGTAAATTGATCCTGAAATCCACTTTAATATATGAGAATAAATGCGATTTTGTAGTTCAACAGGTAAAAGTTTAAATTCTTCTAAATCAAGCATTACTGTTCCCATTTTAGTGATTTCAGTAATGTTTTCTATTTTTTCTTTTGAAACTAATTCTAATGCATTTCTTGCAACACTCATTCTTTGAGCAGTTTCGTTCAAGCAGCTAATTGTGAGACCAATATTATTCAAAAAACTTTGAGCTTTTCTCATTTTAACGCGATCAAATTTCATATTCTGATTACTTGGATCATCGAACCATGTAATTTTATTTATATTTAAATAATCACGCAATTCAGAACGGTGGAATTCAAGAAGAGGACGAAACCAAAGCATACCTTCTTTAAGTATTGATGATGCCATTCCTGATAAACCGTCGACACCAGATCCTCTAGCTAATCTTAGCAAAAATGTTTCTGCCTGATCATCAGCTGTATGCCCCGTAGCAACAGCATCAAGTCCTAAACTATTTGCCCAATTTCCAATTAAACGATTTCGCGCTGATCTTGCGGCATCTTGTAAATTTCCTGATTTATCCCAATCTGTCCAATTCAATATCGTACATTCAATACCTAGACTGCAGCAAATATCTTTTACTGTTTGAGCCTCATTCAGAGATTCTTTTCTTAAGCCATGATCAACTGTTGCCACAAAAATTTTCTTATCATTTTTATCAGCCCACTCTTTTGTTAAATATAAAAGTGCAATTGAGTCACCTCCTCCTGAGACAGATAATCCTATATTGTCTCCAGAAATTTGTATTTCAAAAGCATTCATTTTTTCAGTAAAGTTATTTAATATATCTTGTGAACTAGGTTTTATCACGAGCAGCCTAATATTTGCATTTCATATTGAGCTTCTTCAACAATTTGATTTCTTGGGAACCTTGCCTCCACTCGATTTAAGATATTACATGCTTCATTTATTTTCTGCATTTTACCTAAACTAATACCTACATTCATCAATGCTTTCGCTGCGTATTTACCATCTGGCTCTAATTTAAAGCTCTCAAGGTAGCTTTTTCCCGCTGCTTTCCACTCTTCTAATTCACTGAAGGCGTCACCTTTTGAATAATGTGCTGCAGTAAGTAAAGGGCCACTTGGAATAATGTTAATTAATGAATCAAATTGAATAATTGCTAACTCAAAATTATTCTCGTTTAATGGCATTAACGCAGTTTGATAACTAGCTTTAAGAGCTTTTGCAGCGTAACTACCATCTGATTCTAATTCATAACTTTTAAGATAACTTTTTAAGGCTGATTTCCAATCTTGCATTCCTGTAAATGCATCCCCTTGAGAATAATATACTCCCGCTAAAAAAGTATCATCTGATGTAATATCTATTAATTTATCAAATTGTATTAATGCCACCTGAAAGTCATTTTGCTTTAACAATTCCAACGAAGCATCATAACTAGATTTAAGTGCCTTTTGGGCATACTTTCCATTTGGCTCCAAACTAAAGCTTTCAAGATAACTGTTTATGCCCTGATCCCAAGCAGTCAAACCAATAAATGCATCTCCTTTGGAATAATGCGCTGCTACTGTTAGAGGGCCATTTGGAAATGCCTTTATGAGTTTATCAAACTCTAATAAAGCTAACTCATAATCATTTTCATTTAGTAGTTTTAAAGCATTATCATAATTGGACTTTTCAGTAATAGCTAACTCAGCGTTTGTGTTTGAGGTCTTTACGCTTCCACCAATTACACGTGAATTACCTAGCAGAGATAAGTCACCCCCCTCTAATTCTGTAATACGAAACTCTAAATCCCCAATTCTATTTGTTGCATCAAAAGCTATATTCTTTGTGTAGAATTGTAATTCTTCAATTATTCCAGTCAGGTTACGCATTTCTTCTTCAATCGCGTCCAGCCTGTATAACACACTACCAGCAGATTTCTTTATACCAGATGCAACAATATTCTCAGACGCTTCAATAGCTTCTTTTACAATAGAAGCTTTATTTTCAGATAATTCTAAACGAATTTCAGAAATTTGTTCCGATAAAATATTTAATTCAGATTGAACATTTGAAAGTTCTTTAGAGTTTGTCTCGAATATATTGTCAAGATTTTGAAACACTTCTGCTTGTATGTTTGTTAGCTCCTGAGATCTTTCCTCAAAAATAATATCAAGATTTTCAGATAATTTCTCTTGAATTGCAGTTAACTCATCAGAGTTTTTTTCAAAGATCACCCCAAGGTTGTCAATTACCTCTTGTTGAAAATTACTAAACTCTTTTGGCACATCTTTCGTCTCATCTAAAGTATCCTGAGCATAAGAAATAGTCGCTAATGGTGCCAAAAAAGTTAATAATAAAGCTTTAAAGAAGTTATTTAACATATGTTAATAGCCTAAACCTCCAGCGACTAGTGTCACCGAACGGCGATTTTTAGACCAACAAGCTTCGTCTGAACAAATAGCCAAAGGTCGTTCTTTACCAAATGTTACAGTATTAATACGAGAGTCAGTTAATCCTCTGCTAACTAAATAGTTTTGAACGGATGCAGCACGACGCGCACCAAGAGCTAAATTATATTCTCGAGTTCCGGTTTCATCTGCGTGCCCCTCAATCGTAATTGATTTGTCAGTGTTGTTTAACAACCACTCTGCTTGTTTATTAAGAAGATCAGTCGCCTCTGCTGTTAGTGATGATTGATCAACTAAAAATAAAACAGTATCACCAATTTCTTGATTGAAATATTCGACACCTGCTGGGTCAAGCGATGATTGTAAAATACCATTATTGCTTCCATATCCACCAATAGATCCATCTGAATCACACGCGGCTAGGCCTAATAAGGCTAATGCTGTTACTGTAATTTTTATTGAGGTCATTTTGCTCTTCCTCTTAAATAAGTGCTGTACGCAACTTTTTGTTAATTTGATTATTAATTTATAATAGTAGGTAATAGTTTTTATTTCAACAAGCCTGACCATGAAGGGTCGGAACCATTTTGAATTGTCTTTACACGCTTTAAATTTCGACCTGTCACATCCACTGAGAAAATTTCTGGAGCACCATTTGTTCCCGCTGACTCTCTGAAAAACATAATAACACGCCCATTAGGAGACCAAGTAGGCCCTTCATCTAAGAATGAAGCGGTTAAAAGACGCTCATTACTACCATCTGTTCGCATTACCCCAATATGAAATCGCCCTTGGCTAATTTTAGTAAATGCAATCATATCTCCTCTTGGAGACCAGACTGGTGTACCATAACTGCCTTTCCCAAAACTTATTCGAGTTGCATCACCGCCTGATGAAGACATTATATAAATTTGTTGTCTTCCACCTCTATCTGATTCAAATACAATTTGTTTACCATCCGGTGAAAAGCTTGGTGCTGTATCAATTGATGGGCCAGAGGTTAATCGTGTTTTACGACGAGATTCTAGAACAACTGAATATATGTCTGTATTTCCACGATCGGTTAAAGACATTACCACATTTCTTCCATCAGGTGAAAATCTTGGCGCAAATGTCATGCCAGGTTGATCATCTAAGGCACGCTTATTCAATGTATCAACATTCATTAAATAAACTTTAGGCACTCCAGTTTCATAACTTGTATAAACAATTTCTTCATTATTTGGAGAAAATCGTGGTGCTAATACAATATCATTATCATCTGTTAAGAATCTACTATTGGCTCCATCATAGTCCATAATTGTAAGTCGTTTTTTTCGAGCATTTTTTGGACCTTGTTCTGATATATATACAACTCTGCTATCAAAATAAGCAGCTTCACCAGTCAAACGCGAATAAACAGCATCTGATATTTTATGAGCCATTCTTCGCCAATTACCAATAGAGGCTTGGAACTGAAGACCTTCACCTAAAGGTTTTTGGGCAAATACATCAAACAAACGAAACTGAAGTATTAATTTATCACCTTGAATATTTACAGATCCTGTAATTAAGGCATCTACATTAATAACTCTCCAATCAGAAAACCTTACAGGATTATTAAAATTTGTATTCGCTGAAACATGAGCTGACCTTGGAATTTCTCTAAATAATCCAGAGCCAACTAGGTCAGCCATTATAACAGATGTAATCTGATCAACATACTGAGGAGTAGTGTCTCCTATTGCCGAAAATTGAGATAAGGCAATTGGCATAGGTTTAATAACACCTTGAGTGATTTCAATCATAAGAGGCTTTGTTTCAGCATTTAAAGTTAAAACTTTTGACATAAAAAATACCAAACCAATTATAACTATCTTTATAAAATATCTCATTAACGTCCCATATTTTTTGGATTAAATTTTAAATTTAGCTCTTTCCAACCATCATATATTTCTGGATCTAATTCATTGTAAGGACTGCAACGTATTACAGCCCTTCTTGCAGCTTCAAATGCTTGTAGAGATCCGACTCCAGAGTTTGGAGTTAAATTTACAGGACTTTCGACTAATTTACCATCAATATCAAACTTCAGTCCTAAGATCATAACGTTAGTCAAACCATTTTCAACCCCAACAGGAGGATTCCAACATAGTCTCATTTTGTTTCTTATTATATTTCCTACACTTTCTTTTTGTGCAGGAGTTAAATTCAAAAATGGCTCAGGTTCTTTTTTTTCTTTTAAACTCTCTAAAATACTTTCAGCTGTTGTATCTTTTTCAGCTTCAACAACTTCTTTAGGTTTCAATTTTGGTTTTGTGGTAATCTCTTTTGTTGTTTTTAAATTCCTGGGTCTACTTTTTGGCTTTGAAGTACGACTAGGCACTAAATCACTTTTTTGTTCCTCAGCTTCAGTTACAATCTGTGTTGTACTTTCTTCTGCTGGAGTATTTTCATTTAACTCAATTTCTAACTTTTCTTCAT
>Ga0180120_10000626_pt1 | contig 18015 bp, 22 predicted proteins | sample CPBDNA_3_FD_129677 | JGI IMG/M metagenome (GOLD analysis project Ga0180120, IMG submission 129677) | Freshwater to marine salinity gradient microbial communities from Chesapeake Bay, USA - CPBay_Spr_31_0.2_DNA (version 2) (version 2) | ecosystem: Environmental > Aquatic > Marine > Coastal ... | reverse complement strand
ATGACACCATTTGTAGATAAAATGTTTAAACAAATATCCAGCAGAGTTAAAATAGAGTTTGTCGATTATCACCCTTATAAAAACGCACAGGAACTTCGTGACGAAGTAAAACAAACTGGTATCTTAAAAATTGCCACCATTGATGCAGAGCATGATGTATTTGACGAAGAAACAAATGCAAAGTTCAGAGCAATACATGATTATATGGCTCATATTCAAGCGATTGGCTCTAGAGGTACCGAATTTAGTCTTAAAGGGGAGATCGCTGCATATAACACTCACTTAAAAACAATTCCAAAACAAGCAATCCCCGCACTATTTACAGAAGTAGTAGGGCAAGTTTGCGTAAATGTTATTCAGAATGGTGTTTTTGCTGAACAAAAAATATGCCTATTAGACGGGTTTGATTATATAAATGTAGGCGTTGTTGACGGCTATGATATAGTCAATAAGGAGTTGGTAAAAAAATGAAACTATTAATGGAAAACTGGCGTCAGTATTTGAAAGAGATATTTGAAACAGAAGTAGAAACTTCTAATCGACCTACAAAATTATCTGGTGGGCAAAATCTGGGGTATACTACTTTTTCGGTAAACGATAAAAATTATAAGATACGCATATCAACAATAGGGCGCACTGCGGCAAAATTATGGCAAGTAGAATTCTCCCGGGAGAACACGCGGAGATGGCCCGGAGGGCACACCATACGATCCGATGAACATGAACTCCAAGGAGATAGTGCAAAAGAAGTTTTCACCGTTCTTTCTACGGTTTTCAACTGGTCTTTGAAATGGCAGCTATTGAATAAAACGAAAGCCAGAACTATGGTTATAGCTGGAAAAGATGAGAGTAAGCGCGGAAACATTTATCGTCGTATGGCAGAAAAAGCAGCCCGTCGAAGTGGTTACAGCGTTAAAGAAGTAAGGGCTACCGACTTAAGTGGGGAAGAAAAAATTGTTTTCATCTTGTTTGATCCAAAATACATCGAAAGATACCCCAAATACAGAAATGCCCTCAATAAAGACTTAGAAAAGTATTTCAACACAACACTTTAAAGAGAATAAAAACTAATGAAACTATTAATGGAAAACTGGCGTCAGTATCTGAATGAACAGAACTCAAAATTAGGGGTTAAAAATCAATACGTTGATGTTGATTCTAATTCTCAATTAGGAAGCGACGTTGAAGATGATGTTGTCCAGATGGTAAAAACTACTTATAGAAATATTGGGAAAGGCGGATTTCCAAGTTTAGAAACAGTCAGCGGTCTAAAGAATTCAATGACAAATTATTATTTAATGGATATTGATGAAGATCCGGAACCAGATGTCGGCATGTTATATTATGATGCCGGCGATAATAAAAAAGCTAGTGCTGTAGTACATGACGGATCCCAAGAAGCTAAAAAAATAGCACCAGCAACAATGAAAAATTTACTTAGTAAGCCAGGATATTGGGTAGAAGTAAGCGATGCGCCGGCACATATTTTAATAAATAAAATGGGCATGAAGCCAATTACCGATCCCGAATTAGTAAAATATATAGTTAATTTTGGCGGAAAAAGAGATACAGAACTTGAATGGTTAGGCGACACTGACACAAATAAAATTGGCGGAAGTGGCTGGTATAAAAGAAAACACAGAAATGATATTATAATTAAAACTATAATAGGAAATATTAATAGAGATATGTTTCCGAAGGTCAATTAAATGAAACTATTAATGGAAAATTGGCGAGGGTATTTGAAAGAAGGGATGACCGCTCCACAAACACAAGAAGATTTAGATACTGTCTTCCGGATATTAGAGAAAGCCAAAATAGAAGGTTTTAGTGGTGCCTGCGCTGCTGCCGCTGTCGCCATCAATAATGTCTTGTTTGACGGTGAAGGAGTATTAGTTGCCGCAGTAAACAAATATTTATGGGAAAAAGACGGCAGAATGATCGGGCATGTCGCAGTGTATTATGAGCCGGAAGGTACCTATTGGGATACCGAAGGCGAGAAAGATTGGGAAGAAATAGAATCTTGGGGAATGTTGGATCCCCAAGATCCTGATTATGGATTTCCAAATGAAGAGGCGGCATATGATATCATTAGATTGGAGCCATCGGAAGATGAGTTGTTTTATCAATTTGGTGGGTGTAGTTACTCTGAGAAAGTTCAGAAATTGCGACGAGCAAAAGAGGAAATATTAATAGAGATATGTTTCCGAAGGTCAATTAAATGAAACTTTTAATGGAAAACTGGCGAAAGCATTTAAATGAGACAAATAATAACAGAAGAGTCTTTAACCTCGATGGTGGAAGAATAGAGGTTATAGAAAATAGTAAGTGGGTAGGAGGAGCACACTCAATTTTTAGTTTTTTCGTTGAAGAAGATAAAAGAGGGCAAGGTATCGGGAAAAAACTCATTAAAATGGTAATAGATGCTTATCCTGATGAAGAAATATCAGCACAAGCTAGCAGCAAGGCGTCTTTAAAGGCTTTTATGGCTTTAGGATTTGTGCCGGTAGAAAAACCAAATGCTTCTTATGATGAAGCTTTAAATCTTTTTAATAATAACATGTCCAGTTTGAATGTGAGAAAAAACTATAATTTCAATGAATCAATAAAAAGAAAGTCTGCCGCTGGAATTGAAAAAGCGATAAAAGACTTGACGCAGCAAGGCGGAAATACTGGCGGGAATCCAACTGGCATGAAAGCTGTTAAAAGACCATTGGGTGACAAAGATAAAGATGAGATTTCAGCCCCACCGGGAGCACCCGGAGGCGGCAGCATAGGGGCAGGAGCCCTTGAGGAAGCCTTTGAAAAAGAAGAAATGAGTATGTACCCTTGGCTAGAAAAAATCGCTGGTAAAAGCTGGTCAGAGGTCGGAGAAACACTGGAGTCTGAATTTAAGTATGTTGGCGGTGGAAGTTTTAGAGAAGTATATTCTCCTATAGGCGATGACGATGTGGTTATTAAATATATTTATAATGATCTTGCAGATATTTATATGAATAAAAAAGAAATAGAAATATCTCCTGTTTATCCCAGATTGTTTCCAAAAACATTTGTGTACTCTCCTGATTTCTCATGGATCGCAATGGAAAGAATAGAGCCTGTAGATGATGCTGATGAGGTCGCTTTTAAAAAAGTAGTGGAAAATTTTCCCAATCTTTTAAATTATATGCAAAATGAAATGCCCTATAGTGTTAAAGAGATATTTGCAGATGATCTGGAAAGCTATGAAGGTATATGGAATTATATTATACAGTCATTAATATACGGTGGTGCATATAAACAAAGTAAGTATAAAAACAAATTTTCAAGTATATTATCAGATCGTTATCAAAAATATATTAAAGATGATATAATTCAAAGAAAGAATTATAGAGTTTTTTACAGAAAACTATTTGAATATGGAATGAAAAACGAGTCTTTATATTTTTTGATTTACAAAGCGTATAATGAATTACAATTAGATATTATGGACTGGGTAGGTCCAGGTAATATTGGCTTAAATGCCGATGACGAACTAAAAATAATAGATGCATCATACTTTGATAACTAGAATAAACTAGTTATTGTTGTTTAGGGGATTCACATATGTCAGCAGATAACGGATGGAGCGAATATTCAAAATTAGTTTTAAAAGAATTGTCATCTTTGGCTACAAACATTGAATCATTAAATAATGAAATTCAAGAACTAAAACAAGAAATTGCAAGAATGAGAGAGCGCGAAGATCGCGTAGAAGAACTTAGAAATTGGAAAGATAAAATTGATGAAGTTGTTTCTCCTTCTCAACTACAAGCAGCAATAAAAGAAATAGACACATTAAAAGAATTTAAAACTAAATCTATAACTATATTTATGGTCGTACAGTTTCTCATGGGTACTGCTATTGCTTTATTAGGTTTTTGGGAGTAAATATTGTTATTTGAATATGGAAAATTTTGGCAAGCCGTAACAATATTGTTTTCTGCGTGGATTTTATACGGATTTTTTGGATTTGAATTTATTTGCATAACACTGTTGTCAATTTTAGTTCATTTAAAAATAAATGAATAATAAAAAACCTTTTGGCAGTATTAAAGCAAAAGCTTTAAACCCAGGAGATTTAGTTAAGTGGAGTAAATGGAATCATGAAAAATCTATGTGGGAAAAAAAATACGGCTTAATTATCAGAGTAGTTAATGAAATAAGATCAAATCGTTTAGTTTCAATCTCACATGTATATGTATATGAAAAGAAAAATGTAAAAGAGTTTTTTACTTTAAGTTTAAAAAAGGTAAAATCACATGAAAAGCAAGATTGATCACATTGCGATATTAGTAAATGATTTAAAATTAGCAGAAGAATGGTATTGCTCTAATTTGAGCGGCGAAATTACTTTTCGTAATGAAATGTATATTCGCCTAACTGTAGAAAATACTAATATAGCGCTTATTGATAAAAAATATTACCCCTATGCGCATTGTGCTATTTTAGTTGATAATGTTGAAGACTTACCAACAGAAAAAGGGGAAGTTATTAAACATCGCGATGGAACTATAGGCGTTTATGTAAAAGACCCATTTGGAAACTATTTAGAATATATATGGTATTCAAATGTTCAAAAAAAGGTTTTTTTAAAAAATGATTGATACCCTCAAGCCACTTATTAGACAATTTGTTCCTTTCGCTCAAGAAAAAATGGGATTCGAAAAGCCACCTAGGTTGTTTTTACGTAAAGATGAAAATAATGCTAAAAATCCACTTGGGAAAACCGCTTATTATGATCCCCAAGAGATGGCTGTAACATTATATATTTCTGGGAGACACCCGAAAGATATAATGAGGTCTTTATCTCATGAATTAGTTCATCATAATCAAAATTGCAATGGCATGTTTGATGACGTTGGTGAGATGGGTGAAGGATACGCACAAAATGACAAACATCTGCGCGAAATGGAAAGAGAAGCGTATGAGTTAGGTAATTTGTGCTTTAGAGATTGGGAAGATGGTATCAGGGATACTATTTATTTTGAACATTTACAAAAAGGAGTAAATACTAAAATGTCTACTAAAAAATGGAAAAACAATGAGCTTAAAGGTTTGTTGACAGAGAAATGGGGATTCAGCATGGATCTCAGCAAATTAAACGAAGGCGAGAAAAAACCTGATGGCGATGGCGATGGCGTTCCCCCATGGGCCGACAAAGATGACAATGATGCTGACGTTCAAGAAGAAGGTATGCATGAGCCCGGAAAAAGGGATGAAAGATGCCCAGAATGTAAAAATAAAAAGGCGGATTGCAAGTGTAAGAAAGAAGAGGAATTAGATGAGGCTCATTGTGGCGGAAAGCGCGATGATGACGTTATTGTAGGAGAAGAAGAACTTGAAGAAGTCGCAGCCTCCAGTGGGAGAAAGAGCCCGCATGCTGATCGCAGAGGCGATGATGAAAGAAAGCGCCCAATGCAAGAAGCAATGCTTAGAGAAAGAATTCGTAAGGTTCTCAAAAACGTTAAATTTAAAAAATAGGAAATAAACAATGAGTTCGATTCTTAAAGAAGGTAAGGCAAATACTCACTTAACTCACTTAGAAGAATTAGTTTTGACAAGAGGTGAAGAAGGCTATGAAATGGCCAGATCATTCTTGCTGGAAATGATTAAAGTTCTTAGAGGTGATGGCGATACCAAAGTCAGCACTTCGGTTAAATGGGATGGTGCGCCGGCAATCTTCGCTGGTATAAATCCAGATAATGGAAAGTTTTTTGTTGGAACAAAATCGATTTTTAATAAAGTTCCAAAAATAAACTATACTGTGGAAGACATCAATTACAATCACGGACACGCGCCGGGATTGGTTGACAAATTAAAGAAAGCGCTGTATTATTTACCTTCTTTGGGTATTAACAAAATTCTTCAGGGCGATTTCATGTTCGATGATGGAATGTTAGAAATTGTTGATATCGATGGAGAGCCTCATTATAGATTTAAACCAAACACAATTATTTATGCTGTTCCTGTTGATTCTAATTTGGGACAACAAATAGGAAATGCGAAGTTTGGTATTGTGTTTCATACCACATATAATGATTTAAAAAGTGGCGCTAGCTTTGGAGCCGATGTAAGCCGGCTTAAAAGAAGACCAGACGTTTGGTTTGACGATGCGTTCTTTAAAAACGATACGGGAACTGTGACTTTAACTGATGATGATGAAGAGCGTGTTGTAACGCTTGTTACACAAGCCGATGCAGTTAATAGCGCGGTAAATTATGAAAATCTTCCTTTAGCTAAAATGAACATATATCTCAACAGTGAGATTCGCGGTGGCGCATTTGCTGATGATGCACAAGGCTCTTACCAAGGCTTTGTGGAGTGGAATCAAAATAGATTAACCAAAAGAATCAATAAACTAAAAAGCGAAAAAGGCAAGCAACGTGCCATGGCCACTGGTACAGCAGAGTTGGAAGCCATTGAACGCTCCAAAAGCGACATTTTAAATGTTTTTAGGCTCTCGCGACTGTTATTTGAAGCAAAGAACGTCTTTATTGAGAAATACAATAATGCGATATATGCCACTAAACATTTTGTTGACGATGGATCTGGTGATCTTAAGGTAACGAACCCAGAAGGCTATGTCGCTGTTGATTTTGCTGGTAACGGAGTCAAATTTGTTGATAGACTAGAGTTCAGTCGAGCTAACTTTATGATGGACAAGGGCTTTAAGAAGCCTGACATAAAAGAAAACCAAATATTAGAAGTATTTTGGAATAATAAGAAATCTACAAAAATGTCTCTTAGGGAATGGCATACATTATTGCCAAAAACTAAGAAAACAAATAAAAAGCTTTTTGAAGATCTCCTAGCTAGCAAAATGGTAACTGCATTGATACCTGACAGCAAAATGGTAAAACTAGCATTGGCAGAAGCGGTCCAGTGGGCCATTGACGAGCAAGAAGAACGTTCCCTTGATGCGACCCCTGGTAAAACTATTGCAATCGTTCCAGGGGCCTTCAAGCCTCCGCATTTGGGTCACCTTGGTATGGTTAAGAGCTACTCTAGTATGGCTGACGAGGTTATAGTGCTAATATCTTCTCCAAAAAGTCAAAAGGCTCAAAGAACCATTAATGGTATGCCAGTAACTGCGGAAAAGTCTAAACAGATTTGGGATATGATGATATCAGACCATGGTTTATCAAATGTTTCGGTTCAAATTTCGAATGCGCCATCACCTGTTAGAGCAGCGTTCGAATATGTTGATAAAGATGGGCCATTGGAGCCAGGAACAAAATTAATATTAGGGGCTAGCAGAAAAGGCGGCGACTATAAGCGTTGGTCGGCTGCTGCTAAATATATTAAACCCGGAGTTAATCTAGTTGATCCGGCTGTTAGTGCTGTCGAGCCAGAGATTCGTAGCGACGGGGTACCTTTTAGTGCTACTGATGCAAGAAATGCCTTGTCAAATAATGAGAACGCAGATCTTTTCTTTGGAGATGGAAAAACAGAAATAGTCAAAGATATATTAGGATTAGAAGATGTGCAAGAAATGTCAGCGATGGGAGGAGGCGCAGTCGCTGGTTACTCTGTCCCTTTGGGATCTACAAAGGATAAAGATTCTGATCTGGTTAATGAAGTTTTAGACTATTTATATAAACAAGGAATTTTGAAATGAATAATGAAAGAGAGCTTAGAGAGAGTATACGATCAGTTGTCAAAGCTGTCAAGAAAAAAAGATTAAATGAAGAAAAAGATCTTAGAATAATCATTCAAAAAATGATTGATCATGAGTTATATAGTCTAAATGAGGGACAAGTTTCTGATGTTGATCCTTCGCCAAATAAATCAACAGGCATTAACGTTTTAGAAGATCTTTTAAAGAAAATAATTCCTGTCTTGGAAACTGATTATAAAATACTAACAACTTCTGAGGAACAAAGGCAATCTTTTCGCTCTCATGTTATTCAGGCGATTGTTAATACACTTAAGCCGGTTGAAATTAATAATGATGCCGATCCTATTGCAGATATTAACGAAGATATTGAAATTGATTTGGGAAATGAAGATTCAGATCAAGATAAATTTATCGATATACGTTCAGATTCAGAAAAGAAAGCTGACGAAGAGCCTGAAGATCCACGCGCAGATTTCGGCATCGAAGGTGAGGATGAAACTGGAAGAAATATGGCTTATAGTTCCTTTAAAAAGGTAGAAACTAGTATAATCGATTCTTTTGAATTATTATCGGCCACTGAGGATAAAGAACTTTTTCATGATTATTTAATCGCAAATGTAAAATTGTATTTTGATAAATTTGAAACAGAATTGTCAGGGAAGGTACAAGAACCAACTAACCAAGCATATGCAGCCGCTAGTGGAGAAGATAATCTTGAAGAACCTACAGATGATGAAATTGATTTAGGACTATAAAATAACTTGACATGAGTTAATATTAATGTTATAATATAATTGTTAAGTAAATGAGAGAAGTAAAGACCAACAATATATATAGTTTAACACAGAAAGGAATTTTAAGCAATGAATTGTTGGTTTTAATTTCTAATATGACATTAGAGGATCTGATAGCCATAAAAATTGAATTATCTTCTTCTCATTTGAAAAACAGACTTTTTGGTCTTGACATTTGGAAGAAAATAGATTATATTACTAAAGAGGCTTTAATGAGAGTTGCTATTTCTTGTACTAAGTCTAATTCTGAAGCAGCAAGGTTTTTAGGAATAACCTTGAATGATTATCGCTTAAATCTTCAGAAATTTAATATGTATAAGGAGCAATAGAATATTGTGAAGTTTATTAATGAATGGAAAACCTTTTTAAAAGAAGAAGACTTTTTAAAAGGATACCCGGTAGAGTTTGATAAAGACAGAAACGTAGTTCTGTATCATATATCTTCAACTCAAGATATAGAAGAATTTGATCCAGACATTGCCGCAGCTTCTGCGCAGAATTATACTACTAGGGATTATGTTACTTGGAATCGCCCAAGGGTTTTCTTCTTTACCAAAAAAGGACAAGAAGACACAGGTATAGGGAGAATACCTGGAGAAACATATTATCAAATAAAAGTACCAATCAGCAAATTATATCCGGTTATGGAAGATCCGGCAAAGCTTTCTTCGAAAATAGAAACTCAGAGATATATGGTAGATAATGTTCCTGGTTTTAAAGAAAGATATGAGAAAGCCGAAAAGTGTGACCCTAACAAAGAATACAATCAGTGGCATATATGCTCAAAAGTAGAAGATTCTAATGGGTTAGCATGGTTCGAAAAACGTTTTGCAGGAAAAAAGTTCTTGATTGATGATCCTAAATTTCATTCTGATAAACCAAATGTATATGAGTTGGTCGCGACTTTAGCAGAGGAAAGATATGGCACTATTGGTTTTATATATCCTCAAGAATCTGGAGATAAAAATACATTAATCGCCGCTGTATGGCGACCGGTTAAAGCATCAAAATTAAAAAGCTTTTATTAGGAGAAAAAATGAAAAGCAAGTTCTATGGAAAGTCAGTTACCAATATTTGGAACAATGTTGTTCGATATGGAGTTGTTCGAGAATCAAAAGAAAAAAATGGTTGGATTTATGTAAAATGTACATGGATTGGCGATGAAGCTTACGAAAAAGATATTTCTCTTGTTTGTGAGTTAAGAGGTCTTGAGAAGAATGAAGATTGGGTCCGAATTGATAAAATAAACTTTTTGGATGTTGATAAAGAAATTAAAAAATTAGTTAAACTATCTTATTCTATTAGACAAATAGACGGAAGTGCTGATTTCAATTATTATCTTACTGACGACAATAATTCTGTTAAATACGCTGAATGGACTTAAGGGGGTAATTTAGGCTTCGACAGGGTAAAAGATTAAAAAAGTGCAAGCAGGTTAGATACAACCTTAAAAGTTCAAAATATAGTTGCAAACAACAACACACACTTCGAAGCAGTCGCACTAGCGGCTTAATCGGGAGGCTGATTAGAGCCTTCTATCCAATCTAATCAAAAATAACAAATAAGTTATAAAAATTAAAAACATCTACTGCAACAGGACGGTAAGCTGTAGATTAAAGCCGTCTACCTTTGTTAGTTTGAAAAAGGATAAACTAAATAAGCTTGTAAATGACTTAATATTGACATTATTCTGGACGGGGGTTCGACTCCCCCTACCTCCACTAAAAAATGAAAATTTTATATCTATTATTTTGTTGGATTTGGATTATGAGTATTGTTTGTTTATATTTAACTAGAGAGACAGTATATGATGAATTTGGTCATGCTATTCGAATGGCAAAAGAAAGATTGAAGGTGCCTTTTCCTCATGAGTTTTCTGAACATCAAAATATGTTCAATCACCCAATAATTATAGATTTAGAAGATTTTGTTGAAAAAGATAAAGAAGAGATGTTAACATATTGTGAGTTAGGGATTAATATACCGGTGTTATATGATACAAAAAACAATGAAACACAAAACTCTAAAGCTTGATTCTTCTTACAAGCCAGTAGGAATAATCGACTCTTTAGAAGCATTAGTTTTGTGTATATGTGGAAAAGCTATAGCCGTTGAACAATATTGTAAAACTATTAATTCGGTATCAGAAATATTTAAATTACCGGCTGTTATAGTTTTAAAAGTCTATGTTAAGAATAGATTGGCTTCCGTTTCTCCAAAAAAGAGAAATATATTTTGGAGAGATGCGAATATATGTCAGTATTGTGGTAATAAATTTCATATTAAAGAGTTGACTGTTGACCACATAATGCCTAAAAGCCGGGGTGGCAAAAATACATGGTTAAATCTTACAACTTCTTGTATGAAGTGTAATCAGAAGAAAGGGGCTAGAACCCCAGAAGAAGCAAATATGAAACTTTTAAGCAAACCGTATCGTCCTTCTAGTTTTCTTTTAAAGAACGTCGGTCGCGATCAAATTAGTGATTTGTGGTCTAATTACTTGTGGCACATTTAAGGAGTTATTAAATGGCAGTTAAAAAGAATATATTGTTAGACACCAGTGTATGTCTGACAGATTCCGAATCAATATATAAGTTTGAGAATAATGACATATTTCTACCACTAAAGGTGTTAGAAGAAATTGATAAACACAAAAAGAGACAAGATTCAGTTGGTATTAACGCTAGAAAAATAATTCGCTCTTTAGATGAACTGAGAACAAAAGGTAATCTACAAAAAGGAGTAAGACTGGGGAAAGGCAAGGGAGTATTAAAAGTAGTCTCTTATGAAGTGGCCCATGAAGCTAACTTCCCATCAGATTTAAATATTAACATACCAGATCATATTATAATTGCGTCCGGAATGGCAATTGCAAAGTCAAATCCTAAAAGAAAAACAATTGTAGTCAGTAATGATATTAACATGAGAGTTATTTGTGACTCTTTAGGCTTAAAGGCTCAAGATTATAAATCAGAAGAAGTTGTTACCAATACTGAAGAGTTATATGACGGATTTAGTCAAATAGTTGTGGATGATGAAACTATTGATCAATTTTATTTAGATAAAAACATATTTCTAGATGAATTTGATTTAGAAGACGAAAAACTTTCGCCAAATCAATATTTGTTGTTATCATCGGTGGCAAATCCGAAGAAGACATGCTTGGCACGCTTTGAGGATAGCCAGAGCCCCTTGAAAAAGATAATCCATACCAGCATACCAGATTGGAATATTAAGCCAAGGAACAAAGAACAGAGCTTTGCTATTGACATGCTTTTGGATCCATCTATCAGGCTAGTTTCATTAATTGGTCGCGCTGGATCTGGAAAGACTCTTTGTGCTATAGCTGCCGGCTTACAACAAACAATTAGCGGAGACAATTTATATTCACGATTGATTGTTTCTCGCCCCATACAGCCGATGGGCAAAGATATTGGGTTCTTACCGGGAACATTGCAAGAAAAAATGTTGCCATGGCTCATGCCTATTCAAGATAATCTGAAATTCTTGATGGGAGATAAAACTAGTTTAGAAATGTATGTAGACAAAGGTAAAATTGAAATTGAGGCTTTAACTTATATTCGCGGGCGTTCAATATCAGATGCATTCATTATTATTGACGAAGCACAAAACCTCACCAGACATGAAATAAAAACTATCATCACAAGAATTGGAGAAAACACAAAAATTGTTCTTACTGGTGATATTGAGCAGATTGATAATATTTATGTTAACGAGACTTCAAATGGTCTTGCACATGCAGTTGAGAGTTTTAAGGATTATAAAATAGCCGGCCACATAACGTTTAGAAAAGGTGAGAGATCTGAACTTGCTACACTAGCATCAAAAGTTATGTGATTTAGTTTGACATTTGTTATATAATGTGTTATTTTAATAATAACATGTTGAGTTATGTAACAGGAGTAAAGAATGAAGGTTCAAGAAGAACAAATAAAGACAGAAAAAGAAATACACACAAATCCGCTATTAGCAATGGTAGTAGAAAAAGACAGCGAACTAAAAACTTACCTTGTTGAATATGTTGGTAAGAAATTAAATTGTGAAAACGTAACCGTCAATATGATAGCTGAAGTTTTAGCAACTGATTTTGCTGAATTTGCCATGGCTTTTGCGGAAGAGAACTTCATGAGGGGATATCAAACAGGACTTAATGATGCTGCACTTCTTACAGGAAAATAATAACAAAGTGGATAATTTTTATACCTCAACCGGAATTCATGTCTATATTAAAGATCCATTGACTAATGGGCTAGACATGGAAGAAATAGTTAGTGTTGTTGAAAACAGAATACCGAAAAAATTTCTAGCAGAAGTAGAAATGATGATTGTTGGAGATTTGGAAGAATTTGAAGATAGAAAAATAAATGCCATGTATAAGGATGGCTGCTTATATATTACGAATGAACAAGATGACGCAGACGACTTAATCGATGATATAATCCATGAAATAGCCCACTCGCTCGAAGAGCCGTTTGGGCTTGAAATTTATGGTGACAAGAAGTTGTCATCAGAGTTTTTAAATAAAAGAGGCCAGCTAAGAAGCATCTTGTGGCAACATGATTTTAAAACCCAGCTAAATTTCTTTATGAATACTGAGTATGATATAGAATTTGATGACTTTTTGTTAAATAAAGTTGGGTATGACAAGCTGTCTATTCTAATGCAAGGACTATTTATAAGTCCTTATGCGGCAACTTCTCTAAGAGAGTATTTTGCTACCGGGTTTACTGATTTCTTTATGGAACCGGATCACCGTCTTTTAAAGTCGATTTCTCCTATCCTTTATAAAAAGATAGAGAAGCTTTATAAAGATGATTGACATTTTTGCTTTTCTGTGTTATATTAATTATTAACATGGAGAAACAATATGAATCATATATCATATTCTGAACTCAAGGAATGGGTTCATTGCGCTTTTAGTCATAAATTAATCAGGCTTGATAAAATAGACGGATTTAAAGGAAATGCTTTTACGGCATTTGGTAATGCAATCCACAATGTTTGCGAAAAGAAACTTCTAAAAGAAGAAATAAATGATGAAGAGTATTTTCTTCAAGAGTTTGAAACATATCTATCAAAACTTCCCAGTGATGTGGAGGTTGATCCAAAACTAGCAGAACAGATGCGCGCACAAGGAAAGTCTCTTTTGCAAGAGCCTTTAATCGAAAACGCACTAAAGGAATATTTTAAAGATGGTTATGAAGTTTTGGAAGCAGAAATGGCACTCTACGAGCCGGTCAAAGGTTACGAAGATTATAGATTCAAAGGGTATATTGATGGTATCGTAGCAACCCCAGACGGTAAAGTTCATATATTTGACTGGAAAACCTGTTCATGGGGCTGGGATGCTAGACGAAAAAATGATGCAATGACAACTTATCAGTTGACATTATATAAACATTTTTTTGCGCAGAAGATGGATATAGATCCTAAAGATATTGAAACACATTTTGCGCTTATTAAAAGAACAGCCAAGAAAAACAGAGTCGAATTCTTTAGAGTTTCAAGTGGCCCGAAAAAAACACAAAATGCTATTAAACTTTTAGATAAAGCATTGTATAATATTATTAATAAGCGTTATATTAAAAATAGACTTTCTTGCAGGAATTGTAAGTTTAGACACACTGAGCATTGTCCTTGATTCATTAGAAAGTCTACAAATAATAATTTTAGTGGAGAATTAATGAGCAAGAAGAAGATTTTGGTGATATCGGACCATCCGTTATCGCCTTCCGGTGTAGGTACTCAAACTAAATATTTTATTGAGTCACTACTAAAGACTGGAAGGTATGAGTTTATTTGTTTAGGCGGTGCCGTCAAACATCGCGATTATAGCCCGCAAAGGGTCGATCCGTGGGGAGATAATTGGAGAATCTTTCCTATTGATGGTTATGGTAATGATGAAATTATCCGTTCTGTTCTGCAAAAAGAAAAACCGGATGCTTTGTGGTTTATGACAGACCCAAGATTCTATGGTTGGCTTTGGGAACTAGAAAATGAGATTCGTCCAAATCTTCCGATGGTTTATTATCACGTTTGGGATAACTTTCCGGCACCTCAATATAATGGAAAATTTTATCGTTCCACAGATGAGATAGTATGTATTTCAAAGGTTACTCATGAGATTGTTAAAGAAGTAGCGCCAGATGTTAATAGCTATTATTTACCTCATGCTGTAAACTCTAATGTCTTTTACAAATATAAGACAGAAGAAATGACAAAGATAAAAGATAGTGCTAGAAATAGAATATGTGTAGAAAGCACTAAAAATCTAAAGAATAAAGATAAGAAGATATTCTTTTGGAATAATCGCAATGCGCGCCGAAAGCAAAGTGGCACCCTGATTTGGTGGTTCAAGGAATGGCTTGATCAAGTTGGTCACGATAAGGCATGTCTTTTAATGCATACAGACCCGAAAGACCCGCATGGTCAGGATTTACCTCATATTATGGAGACTTTAGGAATAACAGATGGGCAGGTTCTTTTATCAACAAATAAAGTCCAGTCAGAAGATTTGGCACATATGTATAACGCTGCCGACTTTACTATTAATATTTCTGATGCTGAAGGATTTGGTTTAGCGACTTTGGAATCGCTATCTTGCGGAACTCCTATTATTGTAAATATGACTGGAGGTTTGCAAGAACAAGTAACTAACGGTAAGGACTGGTTTGGGTATGGCATTGAGCCTTCTTCGAAAGCTATAATTGGATCTCTACAAGTACCGTATATCCATGAAGATAGAATCTCAAAGAAAGATTTTCACAAGGCACTAACTGACGCCTTAAATATTAGTGACAAGAAATATAAGAAAATGTCAGTTCAAGGTCGTAATCATGTTGCACAGAACTATAATTTCGAAGACTTTGAAAATAAGTGGGTAGAGTTAATGGATTCTGTAACAAAAAAACATGGCTCTTGGGAAAACAGAGAAGGATATGAACGCTGGCACTTGATGGAGGTGGCATAATGCGTAAAAAGGTTTTAATTAAAGGTCCGCTATTAACAAGGTCCGGATATGGTGAGCAATCTAGATTCGCATTGCGTTCATTGCGCAGCCGCGAGGACTTGTTTGAAATTTTCATTCAACCTCTTAAGTGGGGCCAGACTTCATGGCTTCATGAAATGGACGAAGAAAGAAAATGGATTGATCAGACAATAGAAAAGACAATCGCCTTTATTCAGCAAGGCGGCAAGTTTGATATGTCATTGCAGATTACTATTCCTAATGAATGGCAAAAGCTAGCCCCAGTGAATATTGGATATACTGCTGGTATTGAAACTAGTAAAGTCGCGCCTATTTGGTTGCAAAAGGGCAACGAGAATGTAGACAAGATTATCACAATCTCTAGTCACTCTATGAATACGTACAAGAATACTGTTGCAATTGCAGAGGATACCAATACTGGAAATAAGTTTGAGTATCGGCTAGAGACTCCAATCGATTTTGTCAATTATCCGACAAAGACTTATGAAAATCTACCAAGCTTAGATTTAAACATTACAACTGCCTTCAACTTTTTATCAGTAGCGCAGTTTGGTCCGCGAAAGAACCTTCCGAATACAATTAAGTGGTTTGTTGAAGAGTTCCATGATGAAGATGTTGGTCTTGTTCTGAAAACTAACATTGCCAAGAACTGCGTTATGGACCGCGAAACTATTCTCGCAGATTTGAAAAACTATCTTAAGGGTTTTCCCGACAGAAAGTGTACTTTATATTTGCTGCATGGAGACATGACAGACGAAGAAATGCATTCATTATATAAGCATGAACAAATTAATGCGTTTCTTGCTCTCCCTCATGGAGAAGGCTTTGGTTTGCCTATCTTTGAGGCAGCATACAGTGGCATTCCAGTGGTCGCTACGGGGTGGTCAGGGCATTTGGATTTTCTGACAGATGAGCAGGGTAGCGAGCATTTTTACAACGTCGCATTTGACCTACAGCCCGTCCAAGATAATGTTGTTTGGGAGAATGTCATCATCAAGGAATCGATGTGGGCATATCCTAGAGAACAGTCGGCAAAAGAAAAGATGCGCTTGTGTTATGAGGAGCAGACGGGAGAATCAAATTCTTGCTTGAGATCCGCTGATTTAGCTGAACGATTGCATGAGCGTTTTTCTGCTGAGAAGATGTATAAGAAGTTTGTTGATTTGTTTAAAATAGAGGAAGAAAAATTTGACGTTCAAGAATGGTTAAACGAATTGGAAATAACAGAAACAGAATGAAAATAAATTTTATTGCTGACTTTTTCTTAAAAGATATGGTGGAAGCCGGTATCCCAGGCGGTGGAGAATTAAATAACCATGAGGTGATAATTACGCTTAGAGAAAAAGGTCATAATGTTGAAACAATAAATACATTTTCAAATAGTCTCAATCCAAGTTGGATAAAAAAAAGAGACAATTTCATTGTTGCAAATTTTTTACACCTATCAGAAGAATGTAAGGCTCTATTATTAAATAAAAATTATTTGATCTATGAACACGATCATAAATATATTATGACTAGAAATCCCGGGTTGTATAAAGATTTTATTGCCCCGAAAAATCAAATTATAAATTTAGAATTTTATGAACGAGCAAAAGCTGTATTGTGCCAATCAGATTTTCATATGCAAATTATTAAAAAAAATATTGGGTTAAATAATTTAATTAATTTGAGTGGAAATTTATGGAGTATCGATTCTTTGGAGCATATGAAAAAAATAAGTCAAGAAGTCAAAAAAGATAAATACTGTATATTGGCATCGACTGTCGGCCATAAGAATACTAGTGATGCAATAAAATATTGTAAAATTAAAAAATATGATTGCGTATTAATATCAGATTTAAATTATTATAATTTTTTAAGCAAGATGGGGGAAAACAAGGCGTTTGTTTTCTTTCCAAAAACCCCAGAAACATTATCCCGGGTTACAGTAGAAGCTAGAATGATGAACATGAAAACAATTACAAATAATAAAGTAGGTGCCTCAAGAGAACCATGGTTCAAATTTAAAGGCGAAAAGTTGATTGATCATATGATACAAAAAAGAGAAAAGATAGTTAAGACAATTATAGGGTTATTCGATGAATAACCGATTTGTAATCGTAACTCCTCTTTATAATGTGGAAAACTGGATTAATCTTTGTATTAACAGTGTATATAAACAAAATTATAAAAATTATGTTCATTATTTGGTTGATGATATATCGACAGATAAGAGTGTAGAAAAAATAGAAAAAATAATTAAAGATAAAGACAACTTTCATTTAATAAAAAATCAAGTTAAAAAGTATGCTTTGCAAAACATATATGACACCTTAAATGATAATAATATAAACGATGATGATATAGTTGTAATATTAGATGGTGATGATTGGCTGGCTAATGGTGAAGTTCTACAAAGATTAAATAAAGAATATGAAGAAACAGATTGCTTAATGACATATGGTTCATATATAGAGTATCCTTCTTTAAAAAGAGGAAAGTTTTCAAAACAAATACCAGACAACATAATTAAGCAGCAAACTTACCGAAAAAATCAATGGATGTCGTCTCATCTACGAACGTTTCGTTAT
>Ga0180120_10000615_pt1 | contig 18090 bp, 25 predicted proteins | sample CPBDNA_3_FD_129677 | JGI IMG/M metagenome (GOLD analysis project Ga0180120, IMG submission 129677) | Freshwater to marine salinity gradient microbial communities from Chesapeake Bay, USA - CPBay_Spr_31_0.2_DNA (version 2) (version 2) | ecosystem: Environmental > Aquatic > Marine > Coastal ... | reverse complement strand
AGATTATTACCATTAGTGATTCGAATATTATTTGTATTAATATCGATTTCCACCGATGAAATAATTAGTTCTTGTACGATAATATCATTCGCATTACCTAGAGCAGTACCATCATTTGCTGCAATGAATACATCATTAATTGCATATGAATCTTTTACTAGATCCGGATCAATTAATAAATCTAAATCAGTTTTTATATTTGAAGCCGATTCACTACCTAAGCTTGTTATAACATAAGAAGTACCTACAGACAATACTGCAGTATCATTTAAAGTAATATTGACACCTGATCTACGTTCGTTACCCGAACCTACACCTACAACTAGTGGTTTATCAGTATCATCAAAAAACTTAGCACTTGCTACAAGATCTTTTACGAAGAATTTATTATTTTTTAAATCAGGATCTAATATTCTAAAAGTGGCCACACCATTGATTACAATATCTTCAAGAGTTTCTTCATCTTTATAAAGGAATTCTTCAAGGTTCATAAAATTATAATATGATTCTAAGAATGTACGTATACCGCCAGTTGTATTATCACCATATGCAGAATTGGTAGAGTACTCTAAAAGTTCTGATGGGACTAAATCTTCTATTCGAATGTCTTCTTTAGATCTTTTTCTAGAAGAACCAGTTAGACTATATTGTTCTAAACCAGCATTGGTATCACTAAAAGTAAGTACAGTATTTGCAGCAAGAGTTTGCGGTAAATCAACAGTAATTGTTAATCGATCAGCACTTATTGCTGTAACTTTTGGTATACCTACTACACCAATACCTGAAACAATTTGACCTAAAGCAACACCATTTACTTGAGATGCATCTTGAAAGCTATATACTTCTTCTACGCCGCCTCGTTCTAATGCTATATTCTCTGCTGGTGCTACAAGTACAATATCAGTAGCACCACTAATGGCACTAGTCATAGTAGCACGTTGAGTACTACCAAAGTCGACTTTACTTGTTACCTTTTCAATATACCCTCGTGAAAAAGAGTCTAGGTTTTTTAAGCTTTGAGTTGCCATATATTATCTCAATCGTGAGTTAGTAGAATATTCAATTGCGCCTGATGGTCCAGAGTATGCAATGTTATCGATAGAACCAGTAACAAATATACGTGATGCTTCTATATTGATAATTTGATTTCGTTTTGGTGCAAGGTCTAAGGACTTAGGTGCAATCGTAAGTCGAATATTAGTCGCTTCATCTGGATTAAAGTTGTTTAAAGTAATTATACCAGTTGACGCATCGATAAGTCCTGCATCAGGAACTGTAATAATATTTTTAGAATCAACAACCTTATACACAACAATTCGTCGAGTATCTTTTGAGTCTAATACAGCAATATCACCAAAGAAGTGTTCGACTCCTCCGACCTGGAATGCACTACTCGAGATGTTAAAATTAGTACCTTCTTGTAAGAAGAAAGTTCCAACGAATGTAAGAGTAAAATTATTATTAGCTTTCACATTAGATGCTGATACACTTTTAAACATATATGGTCTTACTGTTGTACTTGTAATTGCAGGATCTGAATTATCGATAAGACCTAATAGTTCAGAATGTCTGAATACGCCATCAAACTTGTTTAATTGGTTGAAGTTATAATCTAATACAGTATCTTTTACGAGTGATTCTACAGCAGAACTTGATCTACTTGTAAGAGCAGGATTATACTTGAAAAGTACATCAACTTCAACTTCTGTAAATTCAGGATCTACGATCTCTGGAGTAATCGATACAATATTTTTACTTGTAAGAATATCCTTTACACTAATTTTTTCATCTACAGTCAGTGCAGTACCAATCAATGGTTTAATGCTTATGTAAGCTTTACCATAATCTGGTATGATTTGATCTTCTCCGCCCCATGTAGAAATCGATTCAATGTTAGCAAAGTTTCTTTGTATAATAGCACCATAGTCTTGAGAAGTAACAGCCCTGTCCTGAGCTTGGAAAGTAATAGGTGCATTATAACGAATCGATTCTGTTGTTTCTGCATCAGTACCACCAGAAGCATTATTAATTGTTGTGATGGTTGTTTGATAATTTGTTAATGTAGAAAAGCCAGTTATTAAATCAAATGAGGTTGCACCATTAGAAGCAGTACCTTCAGTCGTAAGATAATCAAGAGTAACAATATTATCATTTACTGGTTTTTTACCGATGATACCATCACCAAAGAATATCTGATAAAATCCACTTGAATTTTCTTGTAAGTGATATACCTGACTTGTTGAACCAACTTCTTGAAGTGTAGTAAACTGTTGATAACTATCGAATGATGTTGACCCTTGGTTCTCTTGTACTCTTACTCGTAATGAAGAACTGTCTGCATCTTTATCTGATACTTGGAATTTTTGGTTCTCAATATCATTATCAACACGATATGACAACGAGCGAATAATACCTTGAGCAATTCCTATATTAGAAAAAACAAATGTCTTTACTGTACCAACAGTTGTGAGTATCGCTGTATTCGAATTCAATGTAGAATATGTATACGTAACACCATCCACGATTGTTTTAAATCGAGTACCACGTTCTAATACTAATGATGTTGGTAAATTGGTATTTGTAGCATTCGATACATCGATCGTAACAGTAATTGTTGCTTGTGGTGCTAATATTGATCGAGGAACATAACCTAGTAATCCAGCTCTTGATACAACATTACCTCGTATTTGAGCAGAATCTAAAAATGATTCATTTAATGCAAAATGAGCTAACATAGCATTGTAGTGAGTATTATAGGCAAGTATATCCATTAATACACTTAAACCAGATCCATCAAAATCATAATCAGCAAACTGTGATTGTGATTTCATAAAGTTTTTAAGATTTTGTTTTATCTGGTCAAAATCTAGTTCAGTAACATTTAAATTAGAGGCCATTGTTTTTTACCTTAGTCTTCTTAAATTGATTTCGAGATCTTGCACTGAATCGTTTTCTTTAATACTAAAAACTAAAACAATCCTGTATTCGTTTTCATTTGGTGTGGTTTTTACTATTATATTAATATTTTCGATTCGAGGTTCATACTGCTCTAATACATTACGTATGCCATCTTCAATAGCTAAACGAGTAATTGCATCATTAGGTTCAAATAATAAACCTCTTAGGTTTGCACCCATTGTAGGATTAAACGGTCTTTCAAAAAAGTTAGTAAGTAATAAATTACGAACAGCGTTCTTGACCGCAGCATCATCTTTAAGAGGAATAATATCTTTCTTTAAAGGATGCGGTATCATTTGTAAATTCAAATCACTATAACGACTCTTTACTGAAGTAATAGAAACTTGTCCACTTTTGTCTGATTTATATGTAGCCATAATAGTTATTTATAATAGATGTAGATATTCTTTGTCACTTATATTCTCTCTTTGCATATAAGGACCTATATTATTTCTATATAAGTCACTCATCATAAGATGATCAATAGTGCTATCTATGATTGGAGTCGATCTATGCCACTTAAATCCTTGTTGTTTTAAGAAGTCTCCTAAAAGTTTATATTCGGTTTTAATGTCATAAATATACGAACGTGAATTATTACTATCGTTACCTAAAAGAATGAATTCACAATGGAACATATCATCTTTATTTTTCCATGTTTCAACTTTACCAATAACCATATAACGAACTGTGTTATTTTCTACTGATGCAAAACCAAATGAATCACTATACTGTAAGTTTTTATCCATAGCATCTCTAAGTGTTAGTAACTTATCAAACTCTGTGCTGCCTTCCCCAGAGACTGTTGCAGCACCACCTAGTAATTGTTTTGAACATTCATTAAAACATTTCTCGAAAGATATTTTCGGCAACCTTTTAAAAATTTTAAACTCGTGTGACATTCTTTTATTCCTCTATGATATTGGTGTACTCGTTATACCAGCTGCTAGGCCTGGCGTATCAGTATGTTTATGTCCTTTACCAGATATACCTGCAGATACATGATCACCACTTGCAGTTGACGTACCAGTTATTCCTAAGTCACCAGTTATATTAACATTACCAGTTATATTCGTCGTAGGACACGTGATACTTGTTGTTCCACTTACACTAGCTGTTACGTTTGAATTTGCCGTAAGATCAATATTGCCAGTAACTAAAGCTGTTACGTTTGCATTTGCAGTAAGATTAACATCGCTATCAACTGTAATATTACAAGTACCAGTTATATGAACATTATCATTGCCAGTTGTTATTTGATATTTGTTGCCATTACTTTGTACTATATCACCATTCGGATGAAGCTCAATAAATGTACCAGACATATGACGAACATTAATTCTTTCTGCTCCAGGTGTATCATCTATCTCAATGATATGACCTGATGTTGTTTGTGTTACTTTATTATTCGGATAGACTGCAGCATACTTTGTAGCAGGTTCAGATGTTACAGTATCAAGTTCTCGTACGATGGTGTTCGTACCGCGTGCCAACAAGTTTGTGTCTACGTAAGTCTCTTCTGAACCTTGTAATTTTGGATATGTGCCAGATGGATCTGAAAATCCTATAGTCGTAATTGGTTTTTCTTCGTATGTAGATCCAACTGTTCCCATAATGATAGGATCTTGTGCGCTAGGGCCATCACGAAAGAATCCTACTACCCATGTACCATTCACTAAGCCATGAGTTGTTGTACCTATACCAGATACATTAGCACTGTTTGTAGGACCCATCACTGTAGCCCATGGTAAAGAAGCTGTTTGTATATCAGACAGACTATCACTATGGTAACCAAAGCATCGTGCACGTACACGCCCTAATTTAGCCGGATCATTTATATCTTCGACTACACCAGTAAACCATGTAAATTGACCATTTTTAAAACTATCGCTATTTCTATTCATAATTATCCGTTTCGTAATATACTACTAGAAGTATTTTGAGAGCTACCAATTTTTATTTCAGAATCTAAATCAAAGTTTAAACTATCTTTCTGTATACCTACATCACACTTATATTCAGTACCATCAAACACATGTGCAATGCTTGTTACCATATAATTTCCAGATAATAATAAATCTTGCATGCCAGTTTTTCGATTAGATTCTTGAATATTTACATCAGTACTTTTTGTAATTTGTAAATTTACTTTATTACCTACAGCTAAATTAAAGTCACCGTATACGAATATATCCAATCCCATAAAGCTTAAAGAAGCAAATTGACTTGTTTTATCTGATATAGAATTCGATATAACATTATGATAGTTATTACGGCCTTTAAAGCTTTTTGAATTTTTTGTAATAAAGAATTCTTTTGATTTATGGTTATTCACCAATTGAGTATTATTAAATTGTATATTATCCGAAAACATTTTACCTCTAGGGTTTAACTTTTCGAAAGATTCTTTATATGAATTATTAACTGAAGTGTATTTCTTCGTAGATATATCTAACGTTTGTACAGTCGAAGAATAAGCTCCTTTACCTATGAGTTCATATATAGATGTATTTAATTCGGAAGACATCTTTATAATTTTACGTTTTGCTTCATTATAATGACTAGGCGTTGCAACAGTTGACTTATAAAAAGAACTGTTATTATATTCTCTATACACTTCTTTATCGTTTAGTTGTTTATATGAATTAAATTGTAATCCATCTTGTATAGTTTCATAGAAGAAATAAGGTGTTCCTTCATCAGTAGAATTTCTAAGTAACCATGTAATTGCATCGTATGGTTTTAAATCAGGATATATACCACTAATTGCATCACTTGATTTTTCTTCGATATTATCAAGTTTTGTATTTAAATCATTAGTACATATATTGCTTATTAAATCTGTAATCGTACCATCGAATGATCTATTGATTGATGTGGCGTTATTAACGAAAGCATGTTCACTTAGACACGTGAAGCTATATGCTTGTAATCCTGGCTTTGGTGTTGTATGATCATGTATCTCTGCTATAACAACATTTAATTTAAATGACTCTGCTTCGTCTGAGTCTAATGGAAATCTACCGATAAGTATACTTATCTTTTCACCACCGACAACGTGACCATCAGTTAATAAACCAAAGCCATCGATTATACGCATGCTTGTTCTTATAACTGGGGCAAATATACTTTCAACTATTTCAAGTGAAGCAACTAATTCTTTTATTTCAATTACATTCGAATTACTTAAAGTAAGCTTTACAGATATAATATCATAAGAACTTGGAAGTATAGACTTTGTTGCTTCAGTCTTTGAAGTACTAGGCATTAATCAATTCCTCAAAATCATTTAAAAACTGATTAATGTAATTAGGATCTATTACTCTTATTTGTGATCGTTCTTCGTTAATTTCTCGTATTCTTTGTCTATTCGAAATATACGTAATCGGATTTGCAGAAAATGTTGTAGTTAGACCAGTTTGATCGTCTACTTCTACTGTACCATATTGTTGATACTCTTGCTTATAACCACCTGAAGTAATTAATGGAGCAAGTTCGGAAGAATTAGTCATGACTGTCGTGCCTATACTATTAAAATCATTATAGCCAGTAGCACCTAGTTGCAGATCCTTGTCCCACTGTAAATCACTATACGTACTTGATGTTGGTGTAATTTTATTTGAAGTAACTGGCCGGCGTAACTTATCATTCACTTCATAATAATATGCAGGAGCTTCAGCGTAAGGATATACTTCATATGTCTGTAAACTAAATAATGTAGATGAATCCAATGCTGTCACAGATCCACTTAAAAAGTCTGTGTTATTACTGTCGAATGCAGATACTCCATTGTTTGTACCTCTGAATCCGCTTGGCTCTATACTTAGATCTGGAACACCAGTCTTAGGATTAATACCACCACCAGTCGAAGCAGCAGCTCCAGGTAATACATCTTGTAATACAATTTGCTGTAAGTCAGCATCCTTTCTTACAAGTCTACCTACTGCACCAGACTTACTTCCATAGATAAGTTCACCTAGTTCAAGTAATCCAGAGATTGAATCTGAAGTACCTTGGGTTGAACCAGCTCCAGTTTCAAGTTCGAGTTCTGGTTTAAAACATATTGCAATACCACTATAATTCTTTTCTATATATTTTTCTATTACGGCTTCACTCATAGGCCATGATTGTAGGCCGTCGTGTAAAAAATCATTAATAATAAAAAAGGTCCAATAAAAATCTGGAGTACCATATAACTCTTGAGAAACAATATCCGGGCGTGCACCATTTTTTACATTATAAGTTTTATATAATAATGAGTTATCGATAAGTGATCCTTGTGTACGAACACTTCGAAATATATTTACCATTTGTTGAATAGTACCGGTACGATTAAAATCGTAATCAACTTTCGGGAATTGTGAAAAGAATGACATTAGATCTCCTACCTAAAATAAGGATTTTATTTTATTTTGTATTTCGTTTCTTATTGCGTCAACATTAAATCCTGTACTACTATCTGAATTATTTATTGATGTTTCGCGATTATATAATTGCTCTCGAGTAATAGCTTTTGTTTCAGTAAAGGTAAGAGACAAATCAACTTCAGTAGGAGAACCATCAGCATGATACATATTAGATCCTGCATTATATGTTGTAGTCATACTCGCTAAATATGATTCAAGTATGAGAGGCATATATGTATTTTGTTTATCACCGTGATAAAATTTAATTTTAAAAGTAGGTGGATATTCTAAGAATAATCCTTTAGAGCTCTTTAGTTCTGGATATAACGACTGTCTAAACATATTTTCAATAAGTAATGCTTGTTCAGCCTCTTTCGCTGATGAAGAAACTAACTTAAAAGTAAATTCAAACGATCGAACAGAAACGTTATCAAATTGTAAAACTGTATTAGGGTTAAGAGCAACGCCGTCATTAATCTTCTCTTTTGTAAAGATAGCATCTGCTCCAAAATTAGAAGCAAACTTACCTACACCAAAGGTTGCTATATCTTCCGTTTCACCCTTAGTTAATTTGCCGCCGTCACCACTCGCGCCAATAGTACCTAAGTCTACATTACCGTATGATGCACTGTCTGGTACAGAAAATCCAGGTGGTAGATATAAATGGATTTTAGCATTATCAGGGAGTGCCCTTTTAACAAACTCAAAAGCAACGTGAGGATAACCAGCGCCTGAACTGGCCTTTGCTCTTAGAGTCTCTGGATATACATAAATTTTTGTCATAAAAGTTTCCTATAAATAGAAATACATTAACTACTATATCTTTATTTATATGGCTTATTCAGGTAAATACAAAATAAAAAATCCAGGGAAATACGTTGGAGATCCGTCTAAAATAACGTATAGATCATTATGGGAGAAGTCTTGCTTTAAATGGTGTGAGAACAATCCAAAAGTAATTGCTTGGAATTCGGAAGAAGTAGTAGTACCATATAGATGGAAAGTTGATAATAAAATGCATAGGTATTATGTTGATCTACTCATTAAGATGGAATCAGGTCATGTCATACTTGTCGAGATCAAACCAGATAAAGAAACAAAAGCACCAAAGAAGCCAGCAAGACAGACAAAGAAGTATATTAATGAAGTCACAACATATATAAAGAATACTGATAAATGGATTGCTGCAAGGAAATATGCAGAAGATCGTGGTTGGACCTTTGAGATATGGACTGAACATACATTAAAGTCAATGGATATTAAAATAGTTGGTGCTCCCATTAAGAATAAAAAGAAGTCAACTATTAAAAAGAAGTCTCCAGTTAAAAAGAAATCAACCATTAAGAAAAAATAGTATACCTCTGCCTCACCGGGTAACTATATTATTATAACATACTTTCACGTAAATGTACACTACTATTTGATATAAATAAAGATATGAGTACTATAAACGAAGACAGCGAATTCACCATACCATTAAAGAATCTACTATCATTGGTTCTTGCTACGGGCATTGCTGTGTGGGCTTACTTTGGTATAGAAGAGAGAATTGCATTCCTTGAGAGAGCAGTAGAGATCAACTTCGAAGAGATCGAAGAAAATGATACGTGGATAGATGAGTTCAAACCACCAAAAGAAGTTCAAGACGCAATTGATAGAGTAAGAATGCTAGAATTAGATATGATACGATTAGAAACAAAAATGGATAGTAAATAATGGCTTCATTGTTTGATACACTACAAGCAGGTGCTCAAAGAGCTGGAATCCAAGCACGGACTAAAAAGTCTAAGAATTGGTTCCGTAAAAAAGTTAACGAACTCGGTGATGTGAGTCCTCGTAAACTTTTAAAAGATGACGCATTAGATCCATCGAGTAAGCAGATATCTGGTAGTATGTACATGTACTTCTATGATCCTAAGCATAAGAAGACCTTACCATATTATGATAAGTTTCCTATGGTCATAGTAGTTGAACCAGCTCCTGGTGGATTCTATGGTTTGAATCTCCATTACTTAGCACCAGGTGTTCGTGCAAGATTTTTAGATGAGTTAATGAAGACTGCACCTAAAAACGTAACAGATAAGAGTCGATTAAAATTACGATATGATTTACTACAATCGACTAAAAAGTTTAAAGAATTTCAACCTTGCTTTAAGCATTATCTAAATAGTCAAGTGAAAGGTCGACCAGTAAGAGTTCCTATGAGTGAATGGGAAATAGCAATATTCTTACCGGTAGAACAATTCGCTAAAGTTAAAAAAGAATCTGTTTGGAGATATTCTCGCAAACAATACAATGGATAAGATATATGTCAATTGATAACTTAAAATCAATCATTGGTAAAAGAGGCGGATTAGCGCAAGCAAATAGATTTCTTACAATCTTTACTCCGCCATCACAAAGTTTATTAAATCTAAACCCATTAGATATAGTAGGACGATTAGCAAATGATACCTTTAATGCTAAATCTCTTATAAGTGATCCAAGGGATATCGCTTTCCTTTGTGAGTCGACTCAGATTCCTGGTCGTAGTTTAAATACTTTAGACTTTCAAGCTGAAAGGGAAACATTAAAAATGCCTAATGGCTTTATTGATGATGATGTAACAATGACATTCTTACTTACGAATGATTTTTATATGAAAGATATGATAGAAGGTTGGATGTCATCAATCATCGATACTGAAAATTATGTAGCAGGTTATAAAAGTAATTACCAAACCGACATAGTTATTCAACAACTCAATAACTCAGATAAAACCGTATATGGAATTAAATTACTTAATGCGTATCCGATTAATATCGCTGCAATAGAATTAAGTAACGCATCAGAAAACACAGTACAAAAAGTAACTGTAACATTTGCATATGATAGATATGTACCAGAAAACACTGTGACATCATCTATTTCTGCTGCAGTAAGTGCAATACCAAATTTCGAATTACCGAGTATCTCAGGTGGATTGAAAACAATTAGATCATTATTTTAATATTATAGGAGTATATTATGGCTTTACCAGTATTGAATGCTGCGAAGTATAGAACAATAGTACCATCATTAGGAAAGGAAGTAGAATACAGGCCTTACTTAGTAAAAGAAGAAAAGATCTTAATGATCGCAATGGAATCAAAAGATCAAAGACAAATTTTAACTGCTTTAAAAGATGTAATCAAAGCATGTATATATGATGATATCGATGTAGACAAATTAGCAATGTTTGATTTAGAAGCATTATTTCTAAAGCTAAGAGGAAAGTCTGTTGGTGAAACGACAGAAATAAAAGCTCAATGTAGCGAATGTGATGCAGAAAATAATCAAGCGATTAATTTCGATGATATTAAAATGCCAATTATGAAGAAAGGAAATAATAGGATTGAGTTAACTGCTGACGTAGGAGTAATGTTAAGTTACCCATCAGTATCAGTAATAGAAAAACAAGATCCTAAAGCAAATAACGTTGATCAAGCAATGCATATGATTGTTAGTTCTATAGATTCTATATATGATGCTGATAATGTTTATTCAGCAAAGGATGAAGGTAGGAAAGCAGTAGAAGCTTTTATTGATTCTTTAAATAGTACACAGTTTAAAAAATTAACTACTTACTTCGAAGATATGCCAGCAGTATCATATGATTTAAAATATGATTGTAGTAAATGCGGTCATAAGAATGAGATTGAGTTAAAAGGCTTTGATAATTTTTTTGGTTAGGCCTCTCTCACGATAGCTTATATAACCATTATAAGACAAACTTTGCGATGATGCAGCACCATGGATATAGTCTAACAGAGTTAGATAACATGGTGCCGTGGGAACGTGAGATCTATACTTCGTTATTACAACAACATATTAAAGAAGAAAATGATCGGCGTAAGGCTGAACAATCGAGGAGTAAATAATGTCAGAAGATAAGATATTCCACCCCGCAGATACTAACGGTGATGGTAAAGTTACAGCAGAAGAAGAAGCAATGTACCTAGAGTTTAAACGTAAAGAACTTGAAGATCAAGATGCTATGCGTGATGCTCAGCGTAACATGACATGGTTCGCATTAGGTGGATTACTATTATATCCCTTTGCTGTCGTCCTTGCATCTCTAGCAGGTCTAGACCAAGCACAAGAAACACTAGGTGATATGGCACCAACATATTTTGTTGCTGTTGCTGGTATCGTTGCTGCGTTCTTTGGCACACAAGCTCTTAAAAAGAAATAGGTATAAGTTATGGCTAAGAAGAAAAAAGATCTGTCAAAAATGTCAGATAAGCAATTTGCAGCTGGCTTTGCTGGTGCGGAGCAAAAAGGTGTCGGCGCATTAGCTATACAAATTAAAGAACAAAACAAAATTGCTCAAGACAATAAAACTGATATGGAACGAAATCAGAAATTAAATGACTTGATTAAAACGACAGCATTTGGTGATAAGGAAGGTAGAGACGCGTCAAGCAAATTAAGACAGGAATATAGAGATAATTCAGAAAGATTACAAAGTGCTATAGAATCAGGTGATAAAGAACAAATCGCACTAGAAAAAGCATCTCAGCAAAAGATCTTAGATGGTGCTGATAATGAAGAAAAACGTAGAGAAGCTGTCAAAGCAGTTGAAAAGCAATCTGGTCTATTAGGTAAAATAGCTGGTGGTATTGGTTCGATTGTTAAATCTGCAAAAGATAATGCCGGAGCAATCGGAGGATTAGGATTACTTGCATTAGCAATCTTAGATCCTGAAAAAATGCAAGCACTAATTAAAAAGGTTATTGAAATACTAGGTAAAGCTGTAGATATAGTACAAAAGATTATAACAGGAGATATCTCAGGTGCTTTCGAGGTTTTTGCATCAGAATGGAAATCATTCACGGGTGCTTTTATACTGTTGTTCGGTGGTAAATTAATAACAGCTTTTAAAGTTATTTCAAAGGTATTCCCTAAAATAAGAGCTGCTGTAAATTTATTTAGAGCGTCTTTCATCGGTCAGTATATATCTGGCATGATGAGTCATTTTAAACATATGATGAAATCATTAGGTGGTAAACTAATGAAGATGGTTAAAGCTCTAACAGCCGCAGCCAACGTTTTTAGACTTTTTATGATGGGTACATTTCTACCTGGAATGCTTGTAGCATTGATAAGCATGGGTACAGCACTAGCTGCAGTACTTGCTCCATTCGCTGTACCTATCGCAATCGCTCTTGGTATAGCTTTAATTGTTGCAGCTATTGGTTTTGCTTTAACTAAACTAAGAGATGCATTAGGCTTTACTTCAGTATTTGATGTATTAATGTTAGGTGTTGCACATCTACAAGATGCATTCGGTCACATAGTTAACTTAATGGGTGCGTATGTTAACTTCATTTTAGGCATGGTAGAGAAATTTGGTAAGTTCTTAGGATTCGAAATTGATCTACCTGAAATTCCAAAAATGTCTACTGATAATGCTGCTAAGAAAAAGGTTGAGTTTCAACAGAAAAAGATCGATGAAGATAACGCAGAATTTGCAAAAACAGACTTAGGGAAATCAGTTAACACTACGGGTGATGAACTAGATATGTCGTCTATGGATAATAAGATGGAAGGACAATTCTTAAATCAAGCTGCTGCTCCAGTTATAGTAAACAACGTAAATAATTCAAGTACTACATCAAACAAATCATCATCATCGATGAGTAGTTCGACTCGTTCACGTGACTTTGGTTTAAATAATTATACTGTAGGATCATTTTAAAAAAAAGGAGCCCCGAAGGACTCCTTAAGCGTGTTGCCTGGCGGTATACACCGCTCTTTATTATTATACTATGATTCTTGTGCTAACTTAGCAAAGTAACTAAGGGTATCATCTTCAGCTTCAGCAGTTGGTGCTGCACCAGCAGGAGCTTCAGTGTATGTTGGTTCAGCCAATGTCTGAGCTACCACCGGGGCTTCAGCTACAGGACCGGCATCAACACCTAATACCTTATTAAACTTAGCTTTTAATTCAGCATAAGTCTTATAGTTTTCAGCCTTAGTGAAGTCTGCTAATGAATGAACCTTAGCATATACTTCTTCTAGCTTTTCTTCGTCTGAGTTAAACAGAGCTGATTGATTACCAAACTCCGACTTATCATAGTTAACCCAACCTTCAACTTTACGAATCTTGATCTTAAAGTCAGCACCTTCCCAGAAATCGTAAGGGTTGACAGGATCTTCATCTTGGAACTGAGGTTGCATTACATCCATAATCTTATCAAAGATCTTCTTACCAAACTTATAAAGGAATACTTTACCTTCATTTTCTGGATTAGATGGATCTGATACAACAAGAATATTTGAGACATAATGTAAACGACGCTTACGTTCGCGGGCAGTTGCTTTATCTTCATCTCGACCACTATTCCATAAGAGAGTGTTAGCTTCTGAAACAGGGTCATCCTGACCAATAGAAGTTAATGAGTTTTCGATATACCACATGCCGGTTGGTCCTTGAAAGCCATGATCCCAATAACGTGCCCATGGTAAATCTTCACCTTCCTTGGGTGGAAGGAAACGAATTACTGCATAGCCGTTACCAGCTTTATCACGTGTAGGCTTCCAAAAACGGTCATCACCGTATGATTTTGTTTCTGCTTTTGATGATACAGCTTCCGCTGCTTGAACGAGTTTATCGATAGACGAGCCACGATTAGATTTTAAATTACTTAAAGACATATTGTTTTCTCCAATGTATGTTTTGTATTTTCTGAATTATCCACTTTATTCATAATATAATGTATATTATAACACATTATCACTAGTTTGTAAAGGACTTTGTTACGATCTTTATCATCTTATCTCGGTCAATCGAAACAAATGGATCGTACTTCTGAACTTTACGAGACAGATCAGGCCACATGATTGTCTCTGTTATTTGTTTATCTGCCTTGTCCATAAACCTTGTGAGCTTATTTAGTATGACCACAGTTTCTAAACAAATTTCTTGCTGTAAGAATGCATTGATAACTACTGGGTATTCGTTATCTTTACACTCTAACATTTCATCGAATGAGTTGACCATCGATGATAATATATTTATATCACTTTTAAACCTATACGATAATGATTCGTGGACTTTAACCATATCGTTATAGTTAGTCTCTCCATCAAGACCTAGCATATCACCTACATATCCTACGTCATTAATAAAGTTTGATACATAATACTTTAATAGATCCTTGCCATAACTCTTACCGAGCTTGGCAAAGAAATACTTGTCTCTCCGTTTAAAGAAAGACTGAGGATTAACTCGAGTTTTATAATGGTACTTTACTGCATCATATCCGTCTGTTTCGAAATGAAGCTTTAGTGCATTATAAAGTTTGTATGACTCGAATGGATCCATCTTACTTAAGACATGATTCATATAATGCTTCCAAGTCTTCCATTTCGCCAGTGACTTGAGCAAGAGTTTGCTTATGGTATACGTTAGCTAACTTACGCAGATGCTTCTTATCGATACCAACCTTATCGTTTAGTTCTTCAATAGCTTCTTTGATGAAGTTCTTTTCAGACTCGATGCGAACCATAGAGTTAGATAACTCAGTCATTGCATCTTTGATGATTTTACGATCTGCGTCTGATGATGGAATAATAATTGTGCTCATGGTGTTTTCCTATAATGGTAGTTTATTGCCGGGTGTTGTTGTAATTAATTTTAATTCTGATGCTTCTACTTCTAGCTTCTGTTTAATTGAATCGGATAACAGCCGTTTGACGTTACTGTATTCCATTCCACGTTCTTCAACTATATGTGTAATAGCATCGATATAACTTAGTTTCTTTGTTGCGACTAACATTTCGACTGCTGAAGAAAATCTCTTCTTAGTCATGATCTTATAGTCTTCTAGTTCACTCAATTGATGACCCTCAGTATAATACAATCCTTATTAATACGACCAGCTGGTACACTGACCTTCGTTGTTAATCCATTAAAGACATTATCGATCTGCTTCTGTGTCTTCTTAAGAATTTGTGGCAGTATATCGCTTGGCTTACGAAGCGCACATACTCGACTTAGTTTATCATCAAAGTTCTTTAATGATGACCCTTGAACTATAAAGCCTGCATCATTATCCGTTACGAACTCTGTGAGTCTCTTCTGTTTAACATTATAGATGTATAAGACTTTAGCGCCTGGGATCTGAATAGGACTGATGGACGCTAGCTTACTATCATTATCTTCCTTAAGGTAATTAAGCTTAGCCACTTGTTTGTCTGAGGCCTTAGGTTTAGAAGCACGTGGCTTACGAACAGCTTTGTTTGCAAGTTGTGCTGCTTCGACATCAGCTAAGATTTCATCAAGTTGTTTGATTGCTTTCTTAAGGTGAGGACGTGTCCAGTTGCTATAAGCTTCCATAGAGTCTTCACAATCTTTAGCATACGCATCATTTAATTCACTGTGTATGGATGATACCTTATTAGCAAACATCTTAATTGAAGCACCTTTCACATCATGTCTTTTAATGGAAGTAAATGCATCAAACTTTGCACTAAAGTCTCGAGCAAACCAGCCTTCAATAATCGTATCATCAAATTCGTTATAGATTGTTTCCATCATTTTAGAAAACATACGAGACTGAATTGATACTACCTTAGGCTTATCTTCATCTTCGACTACTTCATCAACGATTAGTTTACCTTGTTCAATTAATTCTTTCAGATAAATCTCAATCATGAGTCGTTCAGCATCACGATAATTAAATCCTGTAAAGTGAATTGCTGTCAACTTTGATACAGGTAAGAAGCGACCATCTTTAACTTTTTTAAGATCCTTTAAGTCATCCTTGGAGAGCTTAAGATACTCTTTGGCATAACGTACTGCATAAGTCTTAAAGTCTTTAGGACTAAACTTGTAGTTAAACCAATTAGCAATATTACTCCATTCAGACCAATAAGCTTCTGGATCTGTTGGTGTAGTTGTTGCATCGTAAACTGGCATTGAACCAAGATACTGACCTTCGATTGTATTTCGATTGCCTCTACCTTTAGCGCGCTTCTTATCTAATTCTGCTGACATATATGTCTCTCCTATAATAATGAATCTATTATATCATACTTTTAAAGATTTGTAAACAATTATTTTCCGATGTGTTTGATATCACTATTAGGCACTACTTGATAAGTACCTTTATTATAAGCGATAGAAACAGTATACTTTGCTGAGATCTCTTTCTTATAAGAATCATCTTGCATAGTTTGAGTAGGTGGTGTGAGAGGAGCAGACTTATAATGAACCTGATCCTCATAGTTAGGATGCGCTGAGCGTACTTCAATTTCTTTAAAGGTACGCTTAAGCTTCTTACATTTGTTTAATGCTTTAGTCTTACGCTTACGACCTGTATGATCATATCGTAATGAATTAGTATGCATCATGAATAATCATCTCGAGATGCTTGATACGCTTCGTACATTGGAGAAGCTTTAATAAACGTATCGATATTTTTATCTGAGTAATACATGTTCTTTTCAGAGAAAGCATCAAGACTTGAAGGAGACTGATGGCCTGCTTTTTTAACAGACTTAGTGAGTGCTCGTGTATCTTTAAGAGCGATACGATCACGAAGCTTATCTTTCTTTAAGACCTTCTTATGTGATTTTTTGATAAGAGCCAAACGCTGTGCTTTGGTAATGAGAACAACTTTGTGTGTCATAATATAATCCTATATGTTAGCTAATAATATTGTTATGATATCTTCATTGGTATCCCACCACGGTACCATTTGACTAGAAATGAACTCAGCAGCTTCATCAATTTCGTCAAAGTTACTATCAATACCGTTGACCGCGACAGTGTAATAAGATACAACGTTTTCGGTATCGACATGGACAACTTTAAACGTAATGTTCTTTGTAAATTGAAGCATAATATAGATCCTACTGTATGTTAGCTAATAATATTGTTTTGATATCTTCCACATTCCACCTTCCATATCCGCGGATATTTTGACTAGAAATGAACGCAGCAGCTTCATCAATTTCTTCGAAGTTACTATCAATACCGTTGACCGCGACAGTGTAATAAGATGTGACGTTTCTCCAAATGTCGCGACTATGGACAACTTTAAACGTAATGTAATCTGTAAAGTGAAGCATAATATAGATCCTATAGGTATTGTAGTGCTAATACAGCAACAGCGATGATAATGGCAAATTGAAACAGAAATCTTAAAACAGGCATAATATACTCTCAACTTGATTAATTTATAAAGCTATTATACCATGGGTGCACGTCCATGTACACCTTTTATTTAGACCGTTTTGTTATAAGAAAGAGGATTCTAAGAACCATCCCATTTAGACCAACGATCTTTACTTCTTTGATGTCGAATAGCCGTACCTAAGAATTGCACATTTAATTGCATAAGAAAGGTAAACATACATGCGATCATCATATGTTCAAAAGTCATTCCTGAAAGCTTTCCATATATGATTAGGAATGCAACCGATGCTGCGTACGATGAGGCAACTGCCATGAATTCTAAATAATTCGTTCTTACTGGACGTTTCCTCGATTCAGTCATTTTAACGTTGTCGATATATTCATATTGATTTTTAGTTTCTTTAGTCATTTTTGCCACCTTTTACATAATTAGAAGTTTCGTCTTCAGTAAGAAGTCCGAATTCGGATTCGAATCCATCAACATGGTGCTCAAATTCACCAGGCATAAAGCCAGAGATGAGAAACTCACGTTGATCTGCATCGAGATCAGGGAAAATATCT
>Ga0180120_10000612_pt1 | contig 18118 bp, 23 predicted proteins | sample CPBDNA_3_FD_129677 | JGI IMG/M metagenome (GOLD analysis project Ga0180120, IMG submission 129677) | Freshwater to marine salinity gradient microbial communities from Chesapeake Bay, USA - CPBay_Spr_31_0.2_DNA (version 2) (version 2) | ecosystem: Environmental > Aquatic > Marine > Coastal ... | reverse complement strand
TACGTCCTTCTCAAGCTCAAGAAGTTCTTTCTGCAGGTTCACCCTACCCCTGTTAATCCTTCTGTCTACCTCATCAGGTAAAAGCCTAGAACCAACCTGAAAGGCTGCCAGAAATGTTTTGCCGCTCATTGACATCAGATCTTCCCTCCTCCTCCGCTAGTAAGCATTTTGAGAGCTCCCGCTTTTCCCCCTCCCAGTAGGCCGCCAGTTAATGCACCCAGCCCAAGACCGGCTACAGATCCAAACATATCAGCCCCTTGCTGTTGCTGGTTCATATAATCCTGAAATTGATTATTGTAGACTCCCTGTGCCAAGCCCAGTGATCTGGCTCCTGCATTCGGATCCAGACCTATGCCGCTGCGGATCCCCATAGGATTGAAGGCTGCAGCTCCCTGCTGTGCTCCTGCTATCTGTCCAAACTGAGCTACAGGAGTAGTGCCTGACAGGTAGCTGGCTGCATTAGCCAGACGCTGCTGCCTTAACCTAAATGCTGCATTACCCACCTCGAAAGCCTCCTCTGCTGCTGGTGCTGCACCGAAGACGTTGCCTCTGGCGAACTGTGCGGCTCTGGTTGCCTGCTGAACCTCATCCCGCATACCGGGGGCAAGCTCATAACCTGATTCAACATCTTCCAAAGCAGCCTTACCAAGTGCATCCCTTACCTTCCTAAATTGAGGATCAGAGATCTCCAGCTCCTTCAGGCGTTGCTTAACAAAGTCAGCCCCGTACTTCTCCTGCACGTTGAGCATTGCCTTCGCCATCCGATCAGCAGACTCCTCAGCAAAATCCAGCTCTTTACGGGATTCGTCAACGTCACCAAAGCCTGTGAAGTCCACAGTCTTCTCTTTGCCATCCATATCTGTGTAGGTGACTTTAGTGCCTTGGCGTGCGGCTGATTCGATTAGCTTCCTAAGCGGTAAACTGTCTATATCAGCCTCAACACCTTCGCGTGTTGCTGCTGCGTAATCGGGGGGATCCGGTGGATCTGCTGAATACATTCCCATAGCTAAAATTCCTCTTTCAAAAACAATTCTCTGACTGTCAAACTAACTTTCTCAAGATGATCTTTTCCTCCTGTGAGGAAGGCCGTCATCAAGCCTAATTCTGTTAAAGTGTCTCGGATCACAAGCGCATACGTTCGCTTAGTATCCCCAGCATCCTCCCAACTGTTAGCGTCTTTCCAAGCATTCAAGGCAACTATATGCAGCGGAAGAAGGGTGTGCCTGTTTGCGATAAAGAAAGGATTATCCGGTAGCTCCACCAGAAGCAGAAAAGCCAGATCGTAAGTCTTCTCTCCCGTCCACTTGTCTTTCTCATCGAATAGGTCATCAATAAACCTTGCCGCCTTGCAGATCACATTCAGATACAGGTGTGCCTCCCTGTTCCCCCCGGCACAAAGTTCTACAGCCTTCGCAACTTTATCCTCGTAAGTGATCAAAGGTCTGCCTCCATAGTGTCGATAAATGCCCCAGCTTGTACACTTCTCAGGGCGACATACTTGTCTCCTGTTGTGTCTCCTGTACTTTGCTGCAGCTTAAACTGTAGCTCTCTGAAAGGATCGTACTGGGTGAGGCTGTATCTGAATCTCCTCACCTTCGCATCTGGCAGCGTGAAGGGTAAAACTGGAGCTGAGGATGTCAGTGTAATTACTCCTGATCCTGTTTCGAGATTGGTAACTAACCTCTCTCCCTCATCACCGTCTAAGATTGGAATTATGTCTACCTTGGCATTACTCCGATCAAACTCGTACTCTACAAAGTCACCACTCTTCGGACTAAGCTGATCACCAAAGGCCAAGCCTCTTGTAACTGCCTGCCAAGCTGTGTCTCTGTAGGTACTCCCGTCGAAAGTGTCCTGATAATCTGTGGCTACTGCATTGTCAGGATTAACGTAGTCCCTGAACTCTAAGGGGTTCCCAATCTTGTCCAGTGTAATCAGCTTCTCAGCGTAACCGTTGAAGGCTGCCACTGCGAAGTCAATAGCCTTGACCTGATAGCTGGCATTCCCCTGCCAGAAGCCTCCCCAAGAATTAGTGTTTACGTTGTAGACCAGCAGGGCATTGTTGTCTGAACTACTATCAAGCGGAACAGAGAGAAGGTAGTTGCCTCCCCAGAATGTTGCTGAAGCCTTCTGCACTGCTGCGCTCCAGTTGATCCGATCAATCAGATCCTGAATCGGGTAGCTGATCACGCCGGCTGTGTTGGCTACCATCTCCTCAGCCATTGTACGCTTGAGGCTCCTTACTCCGTCCCGGCTCAGGTAAAGAAGATCCTCCCCTACCTGTGCCACTGCCCTGTGGCTGATAGCTCCTGATTTGTTGCTGACCTGCCGGATCGTGAAGGTGCTGGTAGCGTTGCCGGCTGAAGCTGCCGCTGCTGTCAGTGGGTTGGTGTCCACCACATAAACACTATTCTCACAGAAGACTACTACGTTAGTGCCTACCCAAGAGTACATTCCCGTCACAGTTTCGGCTCCTGTGCCTACTTTGAAGGGGTTGATAGTGGTTCCCCCGGTAGTGAACAGAGTGCTCGTAGAAGCTAAATTTGGGAGGATAGTGCTAACGAAAATCTGGTTGCCACTGGGATCGTAAGCAAACACTCGCCCAGAGTTGGCTATCAGGTACTTTGCATCTGCCGGATAGGTTGTGTCTGTGCTAACCGTCTTCACCCAAGCACCGCCAGAATACTTTAACTCGAAAATCTTGTTGCTGCTGCTGTCGCTGCTCCAATACATCTTATCCGCGATCTGGCACATATACGCAGGAGTCGATGCTGGATCCAGAGAGCCGGCTACTGCACTGATTGCTGTGACTGTGCCGTTGCTCTCGATCTCGTAGAGGCTGCCGTTTACTGCAGCTATCAATCTCTCTCTGCTATCGGAATCAAAGAAGTGCAACGCCTGCACGTTGGTGCTGCTGCTGGTGCTGCCTAGAAGGTTTGCAAATCTGTGGAAGCCTCTGCGAGTCTTGAGTACCCCGTTGATCTCAGGAGCCAGATCCTTGATCAGTTCAGCCTGTGACTCGTTGAGGAGGTTCTCCCTGAAGTTGGAGACTTGGCCGCCAATGAAGCTGGCTTGCCTGTCGTACAGCAGCGTATCGTCAAGAGCATCATTGAAATATACAGGCATCTCTAAAAGCTAAAGTCATTTCTGGTATAGGCTCCTGAGAGATCCTCTGGAGTGATCCTCATTACTTTAGCTGTTTGATTTGTTTCTGCGTCTCTGGCCACTGCCAGCAACCTATCGCCCTCACCTGTTTCAAGCTGGGCTTTGCCGTACTGCCGCTGACGCTTTAGCATATCAGCAGTGCCGTACTTGATCAGTGCGTTATCTATCCCGCTGATCATAGGGGCATCAGTGTCAGCCACTAGAGGCCGGATCTTCTTCTTGCCCAAGATCGTCAACTGGATTGGTTCTGTCTCGTTGAACTCTGGGCGGTTATACAGCCTGACCCTCTGGAACTCGCTCTTGGTTTCCCAAGCGTTCCAGTAAATCTTATTATAGCCGGTAATATTCTTTACGATGATTGTGTCAGCCGTCTCTTCCTTACTCAGTGAAGTAATCTCTGAGTAGCTCTCGAAAGTGACATTCACCGAAGGGCTGGCTGCCAGTGTTACCGTCTCCTTGTAGATCCGATTAGGATCACCTTTCAGCCGGCCAACTACCTCGACCTTCTTCCCAGCATCTGCAGCGTCAACTGTTTCAAAGTAAAGACTACCGTTAGCGAGATCAAAATTGATACCCACACTAGACACAGGGCTAAACTTAGTAGCAGTTCCTTTCTCGTTAATTGATGTCGGATCCTGCATAAACTGGGTGATGATCTCTGAGGGGATAAGTTCTTCATCGTCTGCTGTTATTGCCAAGACGTTGGCAATGTTCTGGGGCATCACCACTGTGTCCCCGTAACCGGAGGCATAGGCTGTAGCTGCTGCTCCTGTGCCGGATCCTCCTGTAAAGGTTACGGTAGGATCCTCCTCGTAGTTCTGGCCGGGATTGGTAAGGACTACCTCCCCCACTGAATCGTTGAACAGCTTGGCTGTGGCTGCTGCACTGCTACCTGTTGAACTCGTAAAGCCAACAGTAGGGGCTGCTGTGTAACCACTGCCGCCGTTAGTGACCTCGATGTAAACGATCCTACCGTCCGGCTGCATCGTCACCCTGTCCACTTCCAAGCTCTCCCTCCAGAGTGCTGAGTCATAGATCAGTTGATGATGCTGTCGAACGTACTCCTTGCATCTGGTGACGCTGGTGCTGTCAGTTTTGCCAACCAGATTACAGACGTAGTTCGCTATTTCGAGAAGTGTCATTATCCGATTCCGTATATAACGAAGGACAAAGAAGTGGGGTCTTCCACCCCTCCGTCATAGTTGTAAACTTTGAACGTAAAGCTCGATGTAGATTTAGTGTCTATGTGACCGTGAACGATGTTGTGATCCGTTCCGTTAAACCAACCGTTTGTGATAATCAAATAGTTATTATTAGGCAGGTTTGTGTCAAAGTAGATAGTATATTCCCCAGCGTTTGAAGTTCTGTAAACTCCCCAAGCTGTTCCGCTGCCGGGGTTTGCTTTTATATTAAAGGAATTTGTGGGGGTAATGTTTTGAGTGCTGGAAGCCCCGGCAAAAGTGCCAAAGGCTTTTGCAAATATAGGGCAGTTGATTGCCTGCGTAGGGGCAAAAGCATCCTCTACCACTGTAGCGTTGAAGGGATCCGTTACTGCTGCCCCACTGGCTACTCTCACCACACCTGTGGATGCTGTTGAAGCCGGCAGACTCTGCAGGAGCTTCTTGGGTGCAATCTGCTTGAGTGACGCAACAGAGGCAGATACCCCATCAGCGTCATAGATCAGTAGCCTATCGTTATCATCGTGTACGTCAGTGGCTGCTGCTACAGTGTCCCAATCTGATACTGCTGCAGTGTGCAGCCTCAGCTTTGCCGCTGTGTTGTTGGTGACATCTGCATTGCTGCTGTTAACCAGCTTGAACTGGCTGGCTTCTACAGCATTGATGCTGTCGCTTGTGCCTACCAGCATCTTAGAGGATCCGTTTGTTCCTCCCCCTATCATTGCCAAGTCACTAGCGTCTCCTGTGCTGTTGGTTGCCCTGACCTTAACAGTCTGGGATCCCATAGCCGCCAGCTTGGCGTTGCTTACTGCGTTGGCCCTTATTGTGCCGGTAGTCACCGGCTGAGGGGATGCAGTGCTGATCTTGTCAGCAGTAACTGCTGCGTTAGCTAATTCTGTGGAACCTATTGAGCCGGCTGTCACTGTGGCGTTGTCCACCAAGTTGTTCAACTTGGCAGCCGTAACAGTGTTGCCTGTTGCAAAGGTTTCCCCCTTGGTCAAATAGGTTCCCATAGCTTACGCCTTGCTGGCTGCTGCCTTCTTCTTAGGTGCTGGTGTTACGCTGCTGGCTGCTTCTACGGCTGCCTCTGCTGCGTTCTGTGTCTTGGCAATGCCGTGACGCAGGAACATCGCGAGAATCGCAGGTACTGCGAGCTGTAGCCCCTCTGTGATAGTTGCCTCACCTGTGGCCACCGAGGCGGCTACGGCTACCAAGGTAGTAATCGAGGCCCAAATCGTTTTGCTCTTTAACATCTTTATTATTCTTTCTTTAGTAATTGTTTAATCTTTAGGAGAACATAGACTATGCTCAAACCTGTCAGTACTATCTTCAAACCTAAGTCTATATTTATTGCCCAGTTCCCCACTCCGGCTGCTGAGACTGCAAGCACCTTTAAATCGTCGAAATTCACTCACTGCCTTCCTTATTCTCAAGTGCTTCATATTCTATATCTACAAAGGGGCTATCTATCTCAAAGCTCTTCGCGTTTTTTAGAGTTATGCAGCCGCTTCCTGACACTATCGCCAGCAAGCAGGTCAGTATAACTGCGATGTTGCTCTCTAAGCTCCGCGAGTCGCTGCTCAATCTTGCAGATCTCCCTCTTTGAAGTGTTTTGGCTATCAATGAGCTTGATGACAATGCTGTGCAGCTCTTTGATCTCGCCTGATAAATCTCGGAGGACATAGAAGACAACTTTATAGCCAAATACAGCAGCAAAGGCTGCCGACACTATTGGGAAGCCAAGGGTGTTGATCAGATTGATCGTATCGCTTCCCACTCATATCACCCTTATTCTTCTACTGGAGTCTCCTCCGCAGGTGCTTCCTCTTCAGCCTCTTCAGCAGGAGCCTCTGGAGCTTCTTCTGGTGCTCTGGCGAGGCCAAGCTGGGACAATGCTAGATTGCCGATATAGGTCGCATCGTCTACGTCTGACCCCCAATCATCCCAAGTTTTTCCTGAAATATTGAGAAGTCCCGAATACAGCGGGTTCTGTCCCCACACTTCGTTGCCTTCTGCATCGGTGATTTTGCCAAATGCGGCTACCGAGAATTGCATTCCAAACTCCTGTGCGGAGTTCAGCGTGATTGCGACCTTCGACGCATTGAGGGTTGCCGTTGGTGTTACTGCTATTTCTATCATTTTATGCGTTTTCTAAAGTCTCTACCTTCGATTTTAATTCCTTAACTGCTGCAACTAGCGCGGCGATTATCGGTCTGCCGTTGAAACCCCAGTTGTAGTCAGGAGTGCCGTCCTCGTTTGTTGCTAGTTCAAAAACGGCTTCAACCGCTTCAACTGCTGCAGTCTTTTCATCGCCAACCGCTTTGCCTTCTGGAAGTTCGTCGCCTTCCTCATAGTAGGTTGCCGGTTCTGCCGCTACCGCTGGAGTTACTAAATTCTGTTTCTGTTCTCGCGGTGCTGCCTCTGGCAAAAACTCGTAAACGTCTTGCGCGTAAAAACCTAATTGCTGCGTGTTAGACTCGTCATTTTTCCAGCTAAAATATCGCGGTTCCAAATTGCTGATAATGTCCAGACCAGCGGTCAATTCGCCTATATCGTTTTTAAGGCGTTTGTCTGACGATGTTATTAGGTTTTTGCTGCCATCAGTTTGAACGTCTGAACTGGCTGACAGGTTTGGAATGTTTATCGCACCATCGGAGTTTATCGTCAAACGCGCACCGAGTGTGCCGTCTTTCATAGTGCGGAAAATCATTTGGCCATCCTCCGCACCATCAGCCACATTAGTGGACTGCGCGTATATAGTAGCGTACTCAATAACCTCTGGTGAGCCAGCGTTGTTATTTCCTCTAAAACGTAAAGTTCCGAGATTGTCGTTGTTCGTTGCGGTACGGTTTTTCTTAAATAGCAACTGCGAACTATTTGCGTCGTTCGTCGTATTCTCAAGCGTGAGAATTGGCTTGGAGCCGGTGGCGTTGGTCGAAGTTATATCGCCCGCGCTTGATATGGTCATCGCCTCCGTCGTATTGTTCGTGAAAATCTGAACGTTGGAGTTTTCAAAATTCTGGATTCGAAGGTTGCTGCCGTTATAGCCGATTCGTGCGCCATCTGTTGCGGTCGCTCCAGTTGTGTCGGTTGACAAGCGAAGATAACCGTCACCGTCTGCGCCGTGAACGTGTAGTTTGCCAGCGGGAGTAACGGCGTTGGCTAAACCAACTCCGATTTTTGGCGCGCTGCCAGCCACTCGCAGTTCCTCGGAGTTTAACTGAACCACCTTCTGCACTTGGCTCACCGCCGTGCTGCTGCTTGCCGTGCCATCCACGTTGTTCGTCGAACGGTCTTGCACCATCAGCGATTGCGTTGGCGATGCGAATGCCAAATCTAGGTCAACCAGCGCGCCGATTTGAACAAAGTCTACCAAGTCAACGAACATAGACGGTGTCGTATTGTTATTGCCGCGAAATACTATGTAAGCAGTTGTGGATTCTGTTGGCGTGACAACCGCCTCGTATTCGGTATTAGACGAAGCATTTAAAGTTGCTTCGCTAATTCCCGCCACCGCCGCCGATGTCGCGCCAGCAGTTTTGCCAAACTTTAAGTAGACGGTTCCACTCGTCACCCGATAGGTGAATTTAATTCGGTATTTTTTCCCAGCAGTTAAGGTGAACGCGTTGCTTATCGCTCCGGGGTATCCGCTGCCATCGCCAGTCCACTCCAAGTCGCCAGTTCCGCTGATTGGGGCGGTGGTATTGCGCTGAAAAGTAGAAGTGTTTTCTGATGTCCAACCACTTGTGTTTGTTTCAAAATTACCGTTGGTAACTTGATTTGATGCGCTTCCATACTGGTCAGCAAAATCAACGTCAGCACGTTCAAATAGTGCCTTGGCATCGACAAGTTTGTTCCAAGCGCGAAAGCGATAAAAAGTTCCCAGCACACCATAACTAGAACTGCTGCCAATTCTGCCGACATTTGCATTGCCGTCGCCAAGGTTAATTGCGCTCGCCGCATTTATAGAAACCGAGGCAACGCTATTGCCGTTTTTGTAAAGAGTAACATCCCCGTCGCGGTCAAACGTGAAAACGTAATGCGTTGGCGTTCCGTAATCTGCCGACATATCATACGGCAATGTAAAATCTAGTCCGGTCGATGAGCCGGATGAGTTAGCGAATATTACCGCAATGTCATTTGCGCCTTTGTCGTTGTGCAAATAAAAACGGTTGTTGCCGCTTGTGTGGCTAAAATAAATATAATTGCCGTTAGTGTTTTCCTCGGTTTGATTAAGTATAAATTCAACGCTAAAATCTGATAAACCAAAGTCTGTTGCGACTGGAGTTGGCCAAGTTACTTGTCCAGTGTCTGTTAAATGCAGACCCGCGCCGTCTGAGGCGTTGACTAACTCGCGGACGATCTCCCCGCCGCTCGTTGTGGTGGAGTTGTTAATTATGTTGGCTATACCCATAGCTTAATCCCCCAATCTGCCGCTGTGGCTGACGTTTACCTTGCCTGTGCCGCTTGCTACTACAAAGCTGATTCCTCCGGTATACCCGGCAAAGCTGATCACTCCACCAGTGCCGTCCTCATCTGCTGTGCAACCTGCTAAGATGCCGGTGTAGTTACCTCCTGTCTTAGCGCAAACCTGTCCGGCAGTAACGTCTCCCAAGCGGTAAAATACCGGGTTAGTGCCTACGTTCTGGATCAGCAGAAATGCGGGAGAACAGTCATCGCTTAAACCTGTGGGGATCGATGCCCCGGTTCCTACACTTAGCTCCTCGTTAGTTGTCGCGCCAAAGTTGGCTAAAGCATCATTCTGTCTACTCATCGTCTTATAAATTCCAAATCTTTTTCATTTGCCGCTTTGAGTAACGGCTTTTCCACCCCTTAGAGTTTAGTTCCGCAGACCTGCAAGCCTGCTTCACTTCCTGCTTCTGTGTGAGTGGTTTGTGTTGGCCTCCGAAGCTGAAACTGGTGGGTACTTCCACCTTGATCCACCTCTGGCCTCCTTCAGTAAAATCAACAAGATCAGGAGAGGCTAGGAACTCCCTAACCTCCCCCGTCTCGGTATTCTTATAATCAAGCAGTGGCATATACTGGGATCCAGTATTTCGTGCCGTTAACAGAAACGAGAACGCCCCCGCTTGCTGTGTTATTGGTTACGTTTACACTGGTCAGCGAGCTGCTGCCGTCTTCAGCAGAAGCAGATAGCTCTCCGGTAAACTTGAAGAACTCTGTTGCTAAGTTAGCCCCAGAACCGTCTCCAATCACTTCGATCTCTATCGGCTTGGCATCTGCGTCACCGCCGTCTGTTTTTAGCATCCGGCCCCGTTGTGTGCTTCCTATGAATTTATCAGCCATAATTACATCATTCCCCCCTGAGCGTCGATTTTTACCATCTCTGCCATTAGTTCGTCGCGGCTTGGGCCTTCCTCCACTACTTCCTCCTTAACGGTTTCCTCTGGGTAAGCAGGTTCTCCGTTTACAGTCTCCATAGCGATCTCAAGCATATCACCGTCTTCACCTGATACAGTTCCCTCGATTGTGAAGGACACTGCATCACCTTGTTCCGGTGAGAGCATCTCACCGTCTTCTCCAGCCATCATTAAGCTGGCTGCTGGTATCATTACGTTTGGCATAAGTATAAACTGGGAGGGGAATTACCCCCTCCCAGTTGGTTAATCCTAGCTGTAGTTTGTACCACTGTAGACCTGAGCCAAAAATTTCGGCTGCAGGATCTTCTGACCGTAGTAGGTCTTGAAGCCAACAGTGGTGAGCTGTGCGAGCGGATCAGTCTTGTCCGGCCCCTGAGCGATCTGCATCTTCGGAGCGTAGGGGCTTTGAGAAGCCAGATCCACAGTACCGAAGGCTTGGTCACCAAACACAAACGTGGAGTAAACCCCACCGGATCCGTTGTAAGTGACGCGAGCAGTAGCGTTGCCGTGCTGAGTCTGATAGGCGTTGGTTGTCTCGATGCAGCGGATACCTGCATAGCGACCAACTTCGCCCTTCATAATCGCATCAGGATCGCCGTAGTGGCGTGAGCTGATCCAATCAGAATCATTCTGCAAATCACGCAACACTCGCGGATCAGCAACGGCAGTGTAGTAGCCATTAGTGGTCGGAGCGTTGTTGACCTTCAGAGCCGTAGCTGTGTCCAGCAACTCCAAGCCCGTCATCACCTGCGAAGAGGTTGGGGCTGCAGTGTAGTAAGCTGAAGCACCTGCGAATCGGCTGACCTTGTTGGATGTGATCGTAGTACCTCCGGTAATAGAAGTGTCATCACCCAAGGTGTATGCGATCTTGGTATCCAAGTGCAGAGCTGCGTCCTGACCGTTGACAGTGGTAGCCTGCTCAAGGTGATTGAACAATTGCTGTGCGGTTAACAGGTCGGAAATTCCGATGACCTGACCGTACTGGCTGAGTGCTACGTCAACATACTCAAGAGTCATTTCCTTGTACGCACCCTTGGCCCAAGCTGTGCCTGAGCTGTGTCCGTCACCCTCGGTAAGACCTTTGATGTTGCTGGTTTCTGGTTCTACATAACGAAAGAATCTTACACTGTTCTTTCCCGCCTTTTCTGGGAGAGCCTGCTTTTTAGCAAACTGTTCCAGAACGATGTTTTGAACTATCTGCTTGAGAAGTTCTTTACTAAAATACGCTTGTAAACTGTTGCTGATGCCAGTTGAAGCGGTATCGGTAATTCCTGCCATTGTTCTATATTATTTTTATAGGTTTATTACTGCACCCCGTTGATCGTGATCCTTCACCATCTTAAGCAGTTCGCTTCTTTGGCGTTCTGCTGTCATATCGTTAAAGGATTCCAATCTACCCGATTGGTCAACGGTTGTTCCGTTTAGTTGTAGCTTGCCGTTTAGCTCCTCGTTCTCTTTCTTGAGACGATTCACTTCGGCCTCCAAGTCATCCGCTTTCTTCGCTTTGAGAAACGCCTTGGCAGCTTCCACTGCATCGTTAATGCCCTCTGGGTAGGTTGCCAAAATCTTCTTTCGATCAAGCAGTTCAGAAGTGTATTGGTACAGTTCGGAGTCTTGGTCTTTCAGTTCAGGATTATCCTTCACCTGCTGACTCAAATTTGACTCCCATTGCTCCATAACGGTTCTCTGCGCGTTGAGAACTTCCTGCTGCTGTATCGTATCCCTAGCTGTCTGAGCTTTCTGTAGTGCTAACTCTGCAAGGTCATCGCGTCCTTCCTCCCGGTACTCCTTCGCAATCTGCTCGTAGTCATCTGGGGTGAATTGTGCGGCTTCCTTACGTTGCTGAATATCTGAAAACGCATCTGCTTTTTTAGCTTCAAGCTGTTGGCGTTCTTCGGCCAACTTTGCTTGCTCTGCCTTCAATTCCTCTTTAGCAGCGTTTACTTCTTTCCAGCTCTTACTAGCCCTCTCTTGGCTTTTCTTAGCTCTGGTATACTTCGACTTTGGTTTCTCCTCAGAAGGCTCTTCTGGCGCATCCTGTGGCTCAGGAGCTTCTTCCTTGGCTTTGTCTTCTACGTTGACCGTCTCGCTAGTTGGTTCCTCTGCTGCGTTGTCAGAGGTTGGGGTGCTCGCAGTGTCACTCGCGGGGGCGTTGCCGTCTATTTCGGCAATCTGCCCTAATAGCTGATCGCGTGTGATTTCTACCTCACCAGCTTGTACTGTACCTGTGTCAGACATAAATTTTTAGATCTTTCTAGGGTTCAACAGCCAACCTAAATCGTCTGTCACTCCCTCAGCTACCGGAGCCTTTTCTGGTTGTCTCACCATTAGCCCGTCGATAGATGCAAGAGCACCCTTAAATCCTCCAGCCCAACCTGCTTCATAACGCAGGTTCGACTTGCTGCTCGAAATTAGTCTCTCCATCTGATGCAGGTGCAACTGTAGAAGTGAACTATTTAATTTCTGACCTGTGGGAGAACTGAAGAAGGCTCTTAGTGCTTCAGTGTCCTGATCACTCCACTCCTGCGGCTGTGGGTATCCGTTGTTCCTGTTGAACGCCCTGAGCGTTCTCCATATCTGTGTTAGTCGCTTCATTTGCTGCTTGAGCTGCCTGCTCAAAAAACTCGCTTAGATCCCGCTCAATCTCTCTGCCGGCTTTGGGATCCTTTTCTTTCAACTGCGTAACGTGTGCAGCCAAATGTTGCTGTAGCATCTGCCCCTCTATTGGCTCAGGTGCTGCCCCTTCTGCAGCTCTCTGCTGGATGTACTGCATCACCGTTTGGATATGCACCAGATCATCATCAGCCGGCTTGACCTGTGCCGGGAAGCCCAGCCTCAGTATGCCGATCTCTTCGGCCTGCTGTTCAGCCTGATCAGACGCTTGGATATCTGGATCCTGAAAGAGTCTCTTGACCAGTGTCGCGTCATCAGCTTCCAGCACCGACTTCCTGAGTTGGCTCTGATTGATAAAAGGGTCATTGTTAAACATCTGCAGGCGTTGCATTGCCTTGTTAAACAGAAAGGTCTTATTTACCCCGTCAGCGGATCCAGTTGGCTGGATCGTATAGTTCTGCCCCAGTGCCTCCTGTGGAATCTCCTGTGCAGTGTCCAGATACCAGTAGTTCAGATCTGTAGAATCGTACTGCTGCAAAAGGCTCCAGCTCATCCGGTACAGTTTACCTAAAGCAATGCGGAAGATCCGCATCCTCAAGTCGGTGCTTTGCTGTGAAAGATTGCTTACTGCCTCGACCTCTGTGGCTGTTCTACGTTCGGGAAAGGCGAGCGTCTGGTTCAACCCAAAGTCCGGCGTGCTAATCCTCTGCTGGGCAATCTCCCGCATCAGGTTCATCTGCTGATCAAAGCTGATTGGAGGGGATTGCTGTGCTACCGGCTGGATGTCGTAGGGCAGGATCTGCCCTGGGGACATTCGGATATTGCCGGCGTTGGGGATCTCCCTGCTGGTACGGTACAGAGGCTGATTGAAGAGAGTCATTGCGTCATTTTTCTCATTCAACAGCTTGCAAAGCTGTGCCTCAAATACAGCTACCTGTTCCACCACTCCCCGGCTGCTGTAATAGCCGGCATCCTTAATCTCGTAAGGGAAAGCAACAAAGGGAGGCTTGCCGTGATTATACGGAATCTTCATCACAGGACGAAGATTCAGATCCGGCTGTGTAGGTGAATAGGTGCAGATCCTCCACTCCCCTGACTCCTCGCAGCGATAGTATACTTCCCAGACAATGATCCGGCCCTTGCTGTCGAAGGTTAAGCCTTCTCTCTGGTACTTGATCTCTCTGGTTGTCAGATCACCAGCTTCCTCATCGTAGCTGCCAATAATCTGCTCCAGCACTTCAGGATCCTGATCCAGAGTCTTGTTACGCTTGTAAGCCTCTACTGTGTAGGTGCTCACCTGCGTGATCCTGTCAGCCGTCTCCAAGCTCCTAGTGTTGGGTGGAACGATCAGATGCTGAGGATCTACAGCGTAGTAATCCAAACACTTCTTGTGGTGATTCCAAATCACCTTCATCAACCCCGTACCGCTCACCAGTGTGCTGTCGATCACAGTTAGGATCTCAGTCTCCAGATTGCTCTTCTGCTTGAGGCGGTGATCAAACCACTGCGCTGCCGCAGTGGTTAGCTCTGCCACCTGTGGGCTGTTGGGGATAAAGCTGGCTACCAGATCAGTAGCGAATAGCTGCTGAAAATAGTGGGGCTTGAGTTTCTCGATGATTGAGTCACTCAGCGGAAAGTGAACATCTGAGGCAGTTGGCCAAGGCTTCGTCTTCCGGCGAAGACCGTGATGCCTCATCTCGTAAAACATCCTCTGACGAGTGTCCCAGAGGCTGCGATCTGCCAGATCCTGCAGGACACTGGCGTTTAATTTTTCTCTGTGCATTTATCTAATCCGAATCTCCAGCAGCAACAGCCTCCAGTGACAAAACTGTTTGGTGCATCTCAAGCACCCCGATAATTGTTGCATAATTCAGCTCAAACTCTTGAGCGTATCTGTCTATTAGCTTGGACAGATCCTGACTGAATGCTGTTGCTTGATCTTCTGGTGACATAAAAAAAGCCGCCCCCTCAGAAAAAGGGGACGGCCACACAGATATGTAAACCGCGAATAAGAACTAAATCAGACCGCAGTCAACACAGCCACTCTAGGCAATAGCGTCGATTTCACAAAACAACTTTTGCACTTTTTCCTTCAGCTCCTCCAAGCCTTCGTTGTTGTTGATTGTGTAATCGTAGCCATCAAAGTCTTTCAGGGCGTTCTCTGAGCTGTGTGAATCCTGCAGCCCTGTGTCTCTCTGTACGTTTACCAGAACGCCCCTGCTGCGGATAAAGTGGGCTTCATTGGGATACCTGACATCGGTGATCACAGTGATCTTCTTGTTCTCAAAGTTGTGTCTTACTTTATCAAACATCTGATCGATCCAGTAGGATTTACCGAAGTAGTGCCGGCAGTAGTCTGCCCCGTACCACTGCAGCATAGGTCTAAACCTTTCCTTATCCTGCTCGATCATCTCCACCTTAACCTTCAGCATCTCGGCAACCTCCTCCTTGAGGTTGTCAGCAAATGCCTCCCGCTTGAGCCGGCCCTTTCTGGTGATCTCCTGCATCAGCCGGCAGACCGTATCTTTGCCGCTTCGCTTGGTTCCGCTCAGTCCGATTATCTGCATCCAGCTCACTCCACTGCTTTCTCGATCTCGTACTCCAGATCTATAATCACCTCCAGAGTGTCCTCCACAAACTTCCGGCCTTCAGGGCTGCTCTTCATCGCGTCCCTGAATCCCTTCGGGTTCCCCTCGATCAGCCTCTTGGTGTTGTCCAACTGAATCGGGGTCTTGCAGCCACTTGTCAAGACGGCTGCGCTTATCAGACCGACGATCAGCAGCCTGCTTCTGTATCTGTGTTTTTTCTGTTTCTTTTGCATAACCGAAAGCCTCTTTCAGTATCTCCAGTATTACTCTAATTATCCCTATCATCCTGTGTTGATCCCCATTGAATTGATTAGTTGATTCTCTCCGTTTAACTCCAGCAGCCCCTCCTCAAATATATCCTCCAGAGTGGCCTGCCTTGGCCCCTCCTGCATTAGAAACTCCGAAGTGTAGGAAGCTGCCATTACAAAGGCATCAGCCCTGTCAGGGCTACTGAAGCCTCTAGATCGACACTCTGCCTTGCTCTCCAGATTTAACTTCCCCGTCTTAGTTGTTGCCACTCTCCGGTTGGTTAGCTGGGCGTGCAGGATCTCATCATCAGGCACAACAATATCCGCCTTCTCGATCTGTCTGGCTGCGTTAAACCACATCTCTGCTGATCTGTTGGCAAACCTGTCAGGTTCGTGTGCTCGACTGCCTAAATTGATCTGGTGCATAGGCCAACCCATTTCAGCCAACTGCTGTGCCATTGGCAGCCCTAATCCTCCAGCATCACAAAAGATCTGTTGAGGCTTCAGACCTGCCCTCTCAAACTCCAAGGCAAACCTGCCACAGGCTGCCATAGTGTTCTTATCCCGCCAGCTTAGTAGCTTGGTAATGTGGTTGCCGTTCCTGACACAGAGGACGTTCTCGTCAGCTCCTGCTGCAAAGTCTACAGCAGCCACTACTTCCCCCTTCTGCTTCTTGGGAGGATTCTCCAGACAATGCATCAGGCTGTCCCAAGGGATGACTGTGCTCTCTCCTGACTCCTCCATAAACTCCGCCCTGATCATCGAGGCAATCAGTGGGTGACTTGCTCCCCACTTCTCTATCTGCTGCTCGATCCACTCAGGCTCTATATGCGGACAGTCATAGGCTGTAACCGTATGCAGATCCCAGAAATCCTGTTCCTTACTGAAGCACCTATAAAACTGTCCCTTACAGCCTCCCGGTGATGACATCAGTAAAACCCTATTTGGCTGGCATCGTTCCAGTGCCATAAAGATCTCATCCTTCACCGTCTTAGCCTCATCAATTATCATCAGCAGGTTATCAGCGTGCCAACCCTCAAACCTGCCGGGATCGTCTGTACTGAACCCAATCACCCTGCTGCCGTTAGGGGTACTCAGCTCAGTCTGATTGATCTGGATCCCTAAGCCTCCAACCTTCCGGGCCAAGCTCCTGATTGTTGGCCACATCTGCTCTTTCACCTGCCGGTATACCCCCGAAGTCGTAACGCAAACGCTGTTAGGATACAGCAGGGCGTGCCACAAGGCTGCAGGAGCCGCACACATCGCCGTCTTCCCTGAACCGTTGGCTGCCTTTAGTGCTATCCTAGTCTTAGGTTTACTAAGGCTCTGCAGCACCTGCTTCTGCCAAGGGTGCAGCTTTAGCTTAAAGATCTTCTCTGCGAAAACATCGCAGTCAGAGTCTGATCTTTTCTGCTGTTTCTGCTTTGTAGTAGCAGTTTGCTTTTCTGATTTTGCTTCTATCGTCATCACTCTTCGGGCCTTCCACCCAAGCCTCTCTAATCATCTCAGGAGTGTCTCCCCTGCCATCAACCAACTCCTGCACCAGCAGGCAGTCAGTCAGCAAATAGAGCAGCTTGGTAGGCTTCCTAAAGGCAAAGGCAAACGCCTTCCCCGCCAGCACCTTGTCACTCCCCAGCAGCATCTCACCACTGTGCTGCTCCATCAGTGTCCTGTAATCAAACCGTCTCCACTTCACCTCTACTGCAGCCTCCAGATAGTCCACTGTGGTCAGGATCCCGTCCAGATGACTCATCTGCTCCCCGCTACCCTCATAGTACAGCTTCTTCCCCTGCTTGAGGCTGTGAGCGATATACCTCACTACAGCCTCCTTCTCCTTCTCTGCAGCCTCCTCACTCACCTCAGTATCCTCAGCTTCTCCTTCAGCTTCTGATGCAGATCCTTGTTGCTCACCCTAGTTCCCTCTATAGCCGTCCGTAGCATCCCCTTATCCGGCTTTGGCTGCATCAGGAGGCTCAAGCTCAATTCAGTCCAATACTGCTTGGCACTCTCCACCCCTGCCGGCCTATGCTGCCGCCTCTGCTCCTCCCAGCTATCCGCATATCCCTTCTCTAGCTTCATATACCACTCAGGTGTAATCCTGCCGCTAAACAGCTCCTGCGTCTTCTGAACAACATCAGCCACCTATCACCACACTCTCCCCCTGATAACCACAGGAGCAATTAAACTGTGCATACTGATTCTCTGCATCCCTCCTGCTGCCCAATACTTCCACCTGCTGCACCTGCTTCACCTGAGCACACTGAGGGCAATACAGTCTTGAATCTGCTTCTATAGGATCAGAAGAAGGAGGGGAGTAATTTAGTGTGCGAGGGTAATGAGGGGGGTGGGGGGCGTTATCATCCCCCTCCCCTCCTGTGGGGTGGCCCCCCTCCTGTTCTGGCTGGCTAGGATTGGCCCCTAGATTGGCCCCCAACCTCTCAGGATCCTTAGTATCCACATCAATAACATTCGATTCATAGTCAGATGATGAGTCCAAAGCATTACGTTGCTGCTGCATCTCAAGCAGTTGCTCAGGTGAGATCGTCGAAGAGAAAGACATCGTCTGCATCTCCACCTTCTTGCTGGTTGAGTAATCTTTACTGAAGCGAGACTGTAGTGTTTTCAGGGCCAAGTGGCCGTCACCGTTAACGATTTGCTCGTTGATAGTTATGTGACAAAGATTGGCATATTGACTCTCTGCGTGTGCGATACATTCGGAAAAGTCAGAGAACTTTTTCTTCCAATCATAAAGCGTATCAGTATTCACTCCAGCAGCAGCAGCAGCTCTTTCCAGAGGCAATCCAGCAGCTACAAACCTCAGCAGGCTCTCCACTATCCTAGCTGTGTAATCGCTTGGTCTCCCCATCTTCACCTTACCTCTGGCGATATCTCTTTCCAGTGTCATCACTGACTTAGGCAGGTGAATCGTTTCCAGATGCTGCGCT
>Ga0180120_10000607_pt1 | contig 18156 bp, 9 predicted proteins | sample CPBDNA_3_FD_129677 | JGI IMG/M metagenome (GOLD analysis project Ga0180120, IMG submission 129677) | Freshwater to marine salinity gradient microbial communities from Chesapeake Bay, USA - CPBay_Spr_31_0.2_DNA (version 2) (version 2) | ecosystem: Environmental > Aquatic > Marine > Coastal ... | reverse complement strand
TCAATTAGTGATATACCTAAGTCTTTAAGACCTACATAATCAGCTCTTTTTCTTAAACGACCTAGATTCCATGTTCCTGCCGGCATATAACTTACCCTTTATTTTATAATAAATATCAGGTATGCTAGATTCTATTAGGTAAAATTAATTTCAGAGTAACCGTTCACTTTTTTAATTTCCACCAACTTATCTACTATATCTCTCATTGCATCAATATGAGAAATACACATTAAGAAACCAAATTGTGATTTAAGATAATCAAATAATAAAAACATTGAATTTAGATTGTCAGAATCTAAAACACCAAATCCTTCATCTATTGCTAAAAAGTTCGGTCTAGGTAAATTTGATACATTAATTAATGATGTTCTTATTGCCAATGATGAAATAAATTTTTCCATCCCAGATGTTAATTCTAATGGCCAATAATTGTCATCATCATAAACTATATGAGCATTTATATTTTTACCATCTGTGTGTAAAACAATTGTAAATTCAACTATTTGATTAAGAATATTATTTATTTCAGATTCAATTTGAGGTAATGCTTTTGTTATCAAATGATAAGGAACTCCATCTCTATTAACAGCTTTTTGATAATATTCATATCCAGAATATTGTTGTTCAAGTTCTTTCAATCTATCAATACCTCCTTGTGCATCTGATCTTGTTTTTTCGGCCATTTTTAATTTACCGGATAGAGTCAATAGTTTAGAATCTAACTGTCCTAACTCTAAACTAACTGTAGATATTTCGTCACGAATTTCTTGTATTTCAGAATTTTTAATTTTATTGAATGCAATATTATCTCTTTGTTTTTGAGATTTAGTTAATTCTTTTCTTTTATCTTTTATTTCAGTTAATATCGATTCTACATCCCATTTAGTACCTTGTAAACTATGTTCCATTGTTACTAATGTCTTATCATAATTCATTAGTAATGATTCTAATGCACCAACCGCGTCTAACTTTTCTTTAGGTTTAGTTTCATTAATAGTTACAATATTAGATTCTATTTCTTGAAGATGTGTTATAATACCAAACTCTTCTTCCTTTAATTTTGGTAATAAATCTGCTACTTCTTTTGTTTCTTTTAACCACGGATTGGCCATACAAAAACTACAATCTTCATCCCATTCATGTTTATCCAATTTAGAAACCATTTTTTCAGCATGTTGAATTTTTAACTGTTTCATTTTTAATTCATGTCCTAGTCTATTTTGTTCAGCATCCAATCCTGTCAATTCGTTTAATAAATTTTCCAATTTTGCTTTATCAATTTTATCAATCTTTTGATTAGTTTCTTTAATTAGTTTCTTTTGATTCTTAATCAAATCTTTTTGCTGATCTCTATCTAATCTAGTGTTTCCTAAACGATCATTCAATTGAGTTATTTCATATAATATATCATCCGGATCATCTAATGTTTCGTCTGCCTTTTTTAATTCTTTGGTCATATTAAAAATGATATCGTTAAGATTAGTTTTCATTTCTTCATGTTCTGACTTATCCAACTTCATTTGTTCATATGAACTAGTATATTGAGTAATTATATCATTGGCGGCTGCTAGATCTGTTGAAAAATCTTTTCTCTTATATTCTCTAATTAATGCAGCAGTTTCTCTAATATCTTCATGTCCTATACTATATAGTTGTTCAAATATATCAATGTCTAAAAACTGTGATAATAGTTCTTTTCTTTCTCTTTGACTCTTATCTATGAATCCAGTATTATTATTTTGTAATGATAATGCGGTTAAAACAAAGTCATCATATGATCCTAAATACTGTTGAATTATTTTATTTGTAGAATCTCTTTGATCACCATTTAAACTTTCGTGATTGCCAGAATCATCTATTCTCCAAAAATTGACATTTACTTTAACATGACCATTTCCATGTTTTTTAGCATTACGTTCAATAAAATATTTGTATTTACCTAATTCAAATTCAAACTTACAATGAAATCTAGATTTTTTATTATTGAGTACATGTTTTGCATATTTAGTACGACTACATTTATCAAAACAACAAAATGATAAGGCATCTAATAATGTCGATTTTCCAGATGCATTTGGAGCAAATAATCCATACAACCCACTCATGTTTGTAAAATCAATTAAATTATTATCTCCATAACTAAACATGTTTGAAAATTCAAATTTCTTTGGTTGCCATGTTATATTTCTAGTCAATGTACTTGTCGGTAATTTACTATGTACAGTTCTATTAATATGTCTTACTGTATCTAATAAATTATCGTCTAATGCATATTCATCTGATAGATATTCTGTGATAACTTTATTCTGCCATTCAACATCTCGTATATTTCCAAAATTAATTTTTTTCTTAGAATCGGTAGTATTTAATGCATTTATTTTCTGAATTGAAATGTCTTGAACTTTATATTCAGATTTTATTTTTGCAACAATTTCTTTAAGAGTTGCAGAATCAGTATCTTTTACCTTTAATCTCAATCTAGGACGAATTGGTATTTTATCACTTGGGTTCAAAATTTTACCATCTTCTACATGATATGTATAATATCCATAATCATTTGGTATTTCTACAAATTTACATTTCTTTGTTTCTAAGTCCCATACCATAATACCATGTCCTAAAGATTCGCCATGATTTTGTTGGATCAATGATCCAGCATAAGCAATCGTATGATCATCGTCTAAATATTGTGGTTTATGAATATCTCCTAATAGTACTAAATCATGTCCTTCAAATATTTTTGTTGTAACATGTGTGTTGCTTAAAGTAAATCCAGCGTCGGTTGATGCGTTATGAACCGAACCGTGATGTAATGCTATTTTATAATCCCCTTCAAAACTATCTGCTCTTACATAATCTACTGGCTTATCGAACACTGATAATACGTTAAAGTGTACTCCGGATATCAAATATATACCATTGTCTTTAAGGTAATGTAGCCTTGGATGATTTAAGGCTTTAACGATTGGACTAAGGGCGTCCATTCTATGACTATTGTTTAGATTGCAATCATGATTACCTGTAATTATTAATGTAGGAGCTAAATCTGATAGTTTTCTAAAGAAATCTGATACTACTGCTACTAGTTCTGGGGACATATCTGTTTTAGCATGAACAATATCACCTGCCACATATATCACAGAATTATCTGTCTTTGTTTTCTTAATATAAGAATATAATCTTTTAAATACTAATTGATATTCTTTATGTCGTTTTACATTTCTAACATGTACATCTGCTATATGATAGATTTTATCTATCTTCTCAATCCCAATATCTATAGTGCGCATAAAATCTTTTGTTCCATTAACTCTGTTTCATTCATTTTATGTGTTTCATGTAACACATTTGTTATTTTTTCAAACCCTAAATCACTAGGATCTTTTCCTGTTATATCTACAAAATACACGTTCAATCCATTTGACATAAAATATTCAGCCGTTTCTAATGCTTGTTTACGTGCATCTAAATCTAAACATATGTATATATCTTTTACTCCTTTTTCTACTATTCTTTTCTTTAACGTATTTGATATCGTTTTTCCAAATAATGGAATACAATTGCGTTTTATTGCAATAGCATCAAATGCTCCTTCAACTAATATAATAGGCATTTTCCAATTTATATGTAATTCAAATCCTACTATGTCTTTAGATGCAGGAGGATTTTTGTGTTTAAACTTATCTTCAGTATAATATGCACGTGCTACAAAATAATTCAAACTACCATTAGCGTCATAACTAGGAATAATAATTTTACCTTTATAAAGACCTTTTCTACAATATCCAATTCTATATTTTAAAATGTCATGAATAGTAATATTTCTGCCTTTCAAATAATGAACCGCATTTCTATATTCAGGACTCATTTCTTGTAACTTCCATAATGGTCTATATCCTTCTGGTAACTGTAATACTGGAGTATCTGTAGTTGTTTTGTTTGGCTTCCATTCTACATCATCTAATAAATCAACTAGTTTAGCTATCTTCTCTCGTTGAACATTTAATTTACGAAATAAAACAGCTAACTTTCTGCCGGCTGCATTACATACCCAACAATGCCAATATTGAGTGACAATATTAATTTCCATCTTCTTTTTGTTATGATGACAAAATGGACAATGAAACGCGATATTATCATTAGAATTAATCTTCCCTCTACCCATTACAGATTCAAGAAGACTTATGACAGAGAATTTGCTCATTTGCGAATTAATTAATTATATACTTCATTATCATTTCAATACTTTCAATAATAATGTTTTCTTAAAGATAAACTTTAATAAAAATTTTATTAATATGAATATATTAAAAAGATCTCGTAAGCTCAAGTTTTTTGACGGCTTTTTTACTCACTCAACCAACTTTCCGGTATAGTCTTTTCTGCCCATAAAATATCATGTTTATCACAATACATTCCATAAGTTGTTTTACTACCCTTTCTAATTTTTGTATTTGCTGACTGAAACACCATTCTTATATCTAGTTCTGGGTGTTGTTTCTTAATTAGTAAATGTTTCTTACGATCTTCTAATACCCATCTACCTTTTGTTTCAACTAGGATACCATTTGGTAATGTGAAATCAATTGTATATGTATGATGTGTTTCTGGTTTGATATATTCAATAACTGTAGTTTCGTATTCAAATTTAGTTTTTGATTCTGTTAATTGATCTGCAACTTTATGTTCAAAGCCGCTTCTGTAACCATGTTTTATTGCGTTCTTACGAACTTTGGATTTTGATCTCCATGCCATAACTTGTTCCTCTTTTATATAAATATTAGTAGTCCCAACGAACCACGAAATTCATATCAACATCTGGTGTTTTTTGTATCGGCTGAGCTAATTTTGCAGAGGCTATCATTTCGGCTTTGTCATTATATAGACCTATTGTCGTAATATAAGGCTTCAATGTTCCAGATACAAATAATCCTTTACGTAACTCACCCGGTGGCAATGTTGTTTGATTTGCGTCGCAAACATCCCCATCTGTTATAGGCCTATAAGTTGAAGTAGGATTCATCGTAACATTGAATTGGTCTTTTGGTACACGGACCAAACATTCATTTTCATAAATAGTATGAGTACCACGATATTTAACTTCCCATGTATTACCAAATATACCTGAACCTGAATTATATTTAGGTAATGGAGAAGATACAACTGCTTGTCCATTTTTATAAAATACATTACCTACTACATTAGTTTGATAACATGAAGCAGATAAATAATGTTTGTTTGCTAAAGATGCGATACCGACATTATTAACAGCATAATCATACATTCTTATCTCTGCTAAATATTGTTCTCCAGCGTCTCTTCTTTCACTATTTGTAGAACCTAATACAATATCAGCGGTATTAGAAGTAAAATCTGGCAATGTGCCTGTTGTTCCTCCTGATCCGGTTATACCATTTGCAAAAATTTCTAATTTGGAAGCAGAGTTTCTAACACATATGTGTTGCCACTGCTGATCTAACATATCAACATCACCGGTAGTTACCATTGTTGCTTTTTTGCCATCACATGCTATAAATCTAAACTCGCCCGTAGCTCCATCTTGATTCATTGATACAATATGCATTGGAGTACGTATACCATTATCTTCAAAATCAGCTGCTGTTACTAACGAAATTTCTGAATCCTGTGTTGGATTATTATTAATGACACGTAACTTACGTTTTCCATCTGTTTTATCTAGAAATGTCTCTTGTTGCATTCCCCATTTAGATATTGATGTGATATCAATTTGATCATCTACCTTATGCCAATATGATATTGTCCAATCATCACAACGACCGAACCTATCAAATTTATTATCATGTGGTATTCTAATATTTGCTCCCGTTTGAGTAAAGTTAGCTGATAAGCCAGATGGAGTAGCATTGACATTACTGCTGGTAACTTCAATACCGGGTGCTACAGATACTACCTTCGTTATTATTGCAGACTTTTCTACTTTATTTAATTTGTAAGTTATGCCTTTTGATAGTGTACCCAATTCATCGTAATCATTAAACTTTTTATATAAATCATTAAATGACATATGAAAGAAGTTTCTACTGCTAGATGCAAATGTACTCGTATCTATTACATTATCAGTTAAATTTCCTAACCCATCATCTGATAAATTGATTTCGGTACCTCCTATAGATGAGGTAATTGTCAATGTTCCGTGCTTTATTTTTTCACCAACTTGTCCATATGGTGCAGTAAAGATTGAAGCAGAATGCCATATTGATCTTATTTGAGAATTAATATCTAAAAAATCAGCTGATTCTGCCGGATTGTTATTTCTATAGTATTTATGATTAATAACATTCCATATAACATGCTGATTAGTATTATCATCTGTATTAACAGGAAATACTCGTTCTCCTACTCCTTGGCCGGTAGTTCCATCAATATGAGGAACATGTTTACGATAAATTGCATTATGTCGAAAATAGCCTTCTGAACTAGGAAATGAATTAGATGATACTCTATAGTGCTTGTATGTTTTTATCGGCCTTTGCTGATAATCATTTGCCCGTATGGGCTGAAATACTGACGGAATAATAGGCATATCATCTTACTAATTTAATTTAGAAGTCTAATTTAACCTTAATAAGAGCTTCTCTTGTATAATTTTTCAATAACGGTTGAGATAATTTTGCAGTTGCTAACAATTCTCTTCTTTGATTATAAAGACCTACAGTTGTTATATATACTTGCGGATCATTTGTAAATGTATTGAAATATAATTCACCTAATGAGCCGGTAACAAAAGAAGGATTATTTGAATAATTATATTCTGCATTTTTAACTCTAACAAAGTAATATGTAGATTTAACTTGTTCCGATGATCTAGCTTGTATACCACCATTTGATCCAGCATCGGTAAGTGCATCTGATGCATTCAATGAAGTAAATAATTTAACTGCATTTGCTCCTTGTACAGCTGATGCCGTAACACTGTTAAAATTAACACCACCTGTTGATATATCTTTATTTAATTGTTCGCCATTTAATATTGCAACACCATGTTGTGGATATAATAATCCATAATATACTGGACTTGTTGCATTATGTATAGCAGTTCCTTCATCAATTGATCCAGATACTAAATTATACACTAAACCACCTTCTGATACACTTCCTCCGGATGTTAAAGAAGAATCATCTATTATTTGAATATACTTTCCTGTTCCAGATACTTTTACATTTGAACCTGTATGAGCATTATTTGGAACTGAATCAGCATTAATACCACCTACCGCAGAACCTGATAGCTGTGCTAATGTTAATTCAAAATTACCTGGATCTAATTTTTCTCTTATCCTAGCTCTATTGAAGTTTAATACATATATTTCATTTGTATCTGTGCCGTTTATAGTAAACTTTTTATCATTAGGAGCTAACAACAACTGAGCATATTGTTTATAAATTGCTCTTGTTGGAGTATCATTATTTAAGTTTCCTGTTAAATCTTTAGATCCAGATCCATTAAAATGTCCATATGCCATTGAAAGTTCTGCATTGGCATTATTATTAGATGCAGGATCTCCTGTTGAAAATATTTCTTGGAAATATGTTTTTTGGGTAGCAGTTAAATTAGAAGAAGTAAACATTGTTGTTAAACTACCAGTATTTCCTGCAAACAAACCTCTTGTTACAGTTTCGATATTATTAGGCAATACATCATCAGTTGCATCAAATGAAGTAAATATACGTCCTAGTCGCTGACGCGCCTTTGCTTGTTCACGTTCTCTGATGATCTGATCGGCTAATTGTCTAGCTAAACTTTCAACTTGAGATGTTGCAGAAACCGGATTACTTCTTCTAAATGCTACCGGGCCTCTTCTACTAATTGCTCTTCTATATATTGCCATTTTTATTTCCCTTTATTATGCTTGTGATTGGCCTACTGTCGCAACCTCAACTTTCTTAACCGTTAATGTTACAGAAGCTCTACCACCAGTTTCATTACCAATAAACAATATTGTAACTTGTTTATCAGCATTCAATAATTCTTTTGCAGTTATTTCAAACTGAGTTCCTGATACTGTAATTGATTGTGCTGCTTCAGAATCTCCTATAAATTGTGGAACTGATGCAGCAGAATTTCTTGCTCCTCTAGTTGCAACTATATCAGCTACATCTGAATCAGATAAAATTGCTGTATATCCAAATCTTCTATTACCTCCTCCAAAATTAACTGTTGATGGAGTAATTGTTGTACTTTCATTTGCATTTAACTCTATAGTACTTTGTGCAACTCTTACAACTGGAATACGTGCTGTACCTTTTGGTAAAGTAACTAGTTTATATTTTAGCATTTGAGTTTCGTCTGCTAATGCTTCTACAACCGGCATATTTTCAATCGCCGCTCCATAGTATGCAGTTCCTAGCGGATGTTCTGGATTATATAAATCATAATCTACTTCATCATCTGCTAATGCAAATTGTGTTATTTTAAATTCATCTCTACCCCTAGCTAAAAGTTCTCTTCCTTTTTTAGTAAGAATAGCATCTACTGTTATTGTTGAGTTGTTTAAGTATCCCATTGTTATTCCCTATCTTTTTAATAAATATGCTTATGCATAAGTTTATCTAACTTCTAAATTACCTGGATTTGTCGTATTAGGCTGATTATTAAATATTAATGTATTTGGATTAGTTGTAAATATTTCCACTACCGGTTTTAAATCAAGTGCAGCAATATTAGTTGGCAAATTGATTCCAGGACCTTCTATTCTACAACCAGCATATTTTAAGTTTTCTGTTTGTTGTATGAAATCATCCATATATCCTGTATCTTGTAAACTTCTAGAATAATTGTACTTACTAGGAACTTTCATACCTAGAGATCTACTAACCTCTGTTAATCTATTTCTACTACGTTTATTTAATAAAGAACTGCCTGAATAATGTAATACATCTAATCTAAATATTGAACTAGGCCTAGGGTTTAGTATAACACTTCCTGTTGGAGAATATGTTAAAGGAGATAATGTACCAGTAATTTCCATTGGCAAGTTCATTGATGTAGCACTTATTGGATCTTTCTTATACGGAAAGAATTTATATATATGTTTATATATGGTTGACTCATATGGATCTCTTGTTACCAAATTGCCAACGTAATTACCAGAATCAGAATATCCACTACTTCCTACATGATATATTGATACGCTATCAGTAACTGTTATAGGAGATTTAATACTTGCAGATAAAGGAAGAATATCTCCGGAAACGTCTTTAACCGGATCTTCGATACGAGTATCATACTGTGGATTTGTAATGACAGGCTTTTTAGTCAATGCAACCTTTGCTCTTTCTAACGCATGTGGTTCAACTAATATTCCCATCGCTTCGTCAACACGTTCTGGCAATAATTGTTTTATTTGATTGAATAAAGAGTAATCAAACTGACTAAATATCCTTAAATACGCATTTATATCATTTTTATCAGAATACTTTTTCCAATATTCTTTTGAAAAGGAAGTTAAATCTGGATAATCAAATGTAAATTCGTGGTCAGGGTCTCCTACATAATCATCTAATGCAACATCACCAATGTGATTGAATATTTCTTTGTTAATTTGATCGGCCGGTGAATAAAATAATCCTAACTTGTTTGTATCGATCGGAGCCCTATCAAATCTAGATCTTTCTGCAGACACTTTTGGAGATAATCGTCTGACTAATTCATTATCTTCTAATCGAATCTTTTGTGATCTAGGCACATTTCCTCCTAATGAAACTCCTTGCACATAATATGTTTCTTCTACCGGCTCATAATTACCGCGTTGCGTATTAATAGGAGTTTCAAAACCAGATGCAGATGCATATGTATTATTACCCGATCCTAATGGATCTGAAAAATCTTTAATGTGTTGGGCTGGATGACTTGATGTAATATTAAAGTATGTAGTAATATCTTTTGCATCTAAGTCGGTACCGAATGGATAATGTCTTACTAATGTATCATATGATGAAGTTGGACTAATTGATGATACATATGAGGTTGGGTTAGTAGTATGAAGATCAAATGTCTTTTGACTTAACGGCTCTAACCAACCTCTATACTCTTGTATCGACCCAGAAAAGGACATCACCGGTAATGTGAATTGTCCATTATTGCCGGTTAATGATTCGCCCAATAAGTTTCTAAAGTTTCTTGTAACATTATTATAATTTTTGTTACCACCTATTTGAGCATGTCTTCCTCCTAAAGCAAATGTAAATTGATCGTTAGCCGTTGCCCATCCTAGATAATGTGTCACATTTGTTGGATAATAAGAAGCAGATACAGAATGTATCACTTTATCAGATATGTAATCAGATGCCATCTGTACTTGTACATGATATCCTACGCTAATGCCGCCGGCATTATAATCAGCTAAACTAGTTGCATTACTTGCAGTTGTTTCACACCAATGTCTTAAGTTCCAAAATTGGCCATTGAATAGCGGCACCCAATCTGTCGAGCCTGTCATGGCCTGTCCATTGCCATTTATATTAGCACCTCCATGAGAAAATACAATTCGACCATATTCATCTGATCCGGAGTATGATGCTGTATGTTCAACTCCTACAATTAGATTGAGTCTTTCATCTGTAGCAGAAACAACCCAATTATTTGTATGTAATAGCATCGTGTTTTTAATTGCCGGCCTAAATCTATATTCATGTGTTTGAATAGGAATATCTGCTCCTGATGATAACCCATTTCTTTGAAATCCCCAGTCGCCTATATTAGTATTGTATCGATCAACTGTCCATTCTACACGCGGTCCATTGGTAGCTTTTAATCCAGTACCAGATTCATCGACTTGTGCTTCAGCGCCTTTAAACTGTAACGCATATGAAAATCTATCTTCTATTAATGTTGGACTGTCTTCATCAACCTTAGGTCCACCATATTCTCTTATGCTTAATAAAGTCTGAGGAATACCAAATGTATTCATTAACGCTTTAATTGATCTTGTAGTACCTTTCGTTTTAAGTAAATACGGCAAGTTATTAACAATTCTACGCCAAACCTCTGTTGTTATATCTTCGTCAGATTTAGAAAACATGTTTCCTGTCGTTGCATAACCACCAGACCCAGAATCTACTCCAAGTTTATATTGCCATAGTTGAGATGCTTGATTTCCATTTTCTAATTTCCACCCTAACGATTCTGCTACCTGATATAAAGTATCTTTACTTTGACCTAATTTAGGATGTTCTTCTGGCTTATATATTTTTGTTAAATTTTCAATATGCGAATATAAAATATCATAATGATGTCCTATCATATTAACAAATAATTCATATTCGCTGTTATTTGAATCTAATCTAATATGTTCCGGTATTGATCTTACTAAAGATTTGTTATTTTCATTATCATAAAATGATGCAGATGCATATGCATTATTATACCAATTATCTGCAATACTCGATGTTGTATGATGTAAATAATATTTACTACCAGATAAGTATTTAGGATAAGATGATAATCTATAATGTTTAGCTCCTAAAAAGCCTCCTTCTGCAGAATATATCCCATCTTTATTTGTATTATCCGAATATACCGTATGATCTGTAAATAAACTTGATGTGGGTGAATTATATAACCATCGTTCGAACCCATCAAAATTACCAATTACCTCATCACGTCGTTTTTGATTAGTTACAATATTTCCTTGTAACGAATTATTATCAGTGCCGGATGCATTTTGCAATAACTTAATACGAGAGTCATAATATTCTACTAGACCTAATTTATATTTAAAGTTTGCTAACCTTTCTGTAGCAGATGAAAAATGTATAAAGTTTTGAAATCCGGAATAATCAATATTCACTGCTTGTCCAAGAGAACCAGAAAAAATACTATCTACAATTTGTTGAGACGTTGACGTATTTGCATCTAATAACGAATTCCAACTTTCAAAGTCAGTTTCAGTTATAGTCCCTTTAGATATATCCACATCAAAATTTGGACCTAATAATTTTCTACTTTTATCGTCAATTGAGCCAGGACCTTGTAACGATATGTTATCAATATATGCATCAGATAATTGTTCTATCGTCCATAATTTTTGTTTTTCAACAATATTGTCTGGTAATGGTTTATATAATCTAGCTACAAAATCATTTTCTGTTTGCCAATCTTTTTGATTGATAATTTTTAAGATTTGATTGTCGCCTAAATTAATTGCAATATCATCTGATATAGGACGTTCTATAACAGATTCTAATATTGGATTACCGCCTTCATCTAATATAAGACCGCCAGATGCATTTTTCTGATATGTTCTTTCTAAATATTGGCCAGAACCAAATGCATCAATATAAGCTGCAACATCTAGATCTGCATTTGGCAATGCCTGTATATGAACTTCACGACGATCATCTGATATTTCTTTAATGTAAAGGCCTTGTTCATCTTTTGAACCCAATAAGTCTTTGTAGACATTTATTACAACCTCAAATTGTCCTCTTTCGATACCCAATGATTGGCATGCTTTACCATAGTTAATATATATTTGACCTTTCTTGTTTACTTCAAAGTCGTCTATACATCCGCCAGCAACATATTCAGACTCTGAACCAACTGTATATAAATGTAATTCTACAGTAGGTAGTTGCTCTGGAGTTATTCTTTTGAGATCTAACTGCAGTATATCCAAGTCTTCTTGATTCCAAACGACGCCTCGTACGGCTCCATTCGTTTCTTGTATTTCTTCTATATTTGAAAATCTATCTAACGCCATATCTTATAGTCTTGGTATATAATTATCAAATGTACAGCCCGGCACATACTGGTTCAAAATTCGTTGAGGTCCTTTTGGCCATACTATCCCATATTTTCTTTTCTTCTTAAAGATGTTTCCAGTTTTGTAAACTCGTTTCCTTAAGTATTGAATTGCATTGTATTGATTCTTTAACTGTTTTACAACATATGCATCTATCTCAGCTTTTAGTTCAGCCCCTAACGCATATAATCCATTGTCATTTAATTCTTCACATAAAGCTTTTGCACTCAGAATATATTCTAGAATTGCTTCAAATTCTTCAACGGATGTAGATTCTAATATTAATTTATCTATTTGTGCAGCATTGTTTTCAAGATCAACAATTGCATTACTAACCCATGGTATTGCTGTATCTGCTGCATCCGCTGCTTGCTTAAATCCTTCTACATGGCCATCAATTTCATTACATATACATGCTTTAAGATAATAATCATCATCCATAAATCTCCATGGTGGTAGGTCATATTGATCGGCTGGTACTTCGCCTGCCAATGCATCAATTGCAAAGAATATTCCTACTGCAACAGCTGCTCCTATTGTAATAGGATTTGTTGCTAATGCGCCTAACGTTGCGCCGAAGGTTGGACCAGTCGTTATTGTAATAGGAGTTAATGCTGTTAAGCCGCTAGCACCAAAGGTTGGTATAACTGTTGCAATCTGTGTAGTTGCAGCTGCTATAGAAGATTTAAGTGCAACACCTGCTCCTACTGCTACTGTAGCGCCTCCTACCGTGCCATTATTACCCGATGCCCATGCTGCAAATTTATCTCTTGCAACTGTTTGCATCCATTTGTATTTTTCAACTAATTTTCTTTCCTGGTCTTCATTTAAAGATGTCTTAATACCTACACGCTTGCTACAAACTTTAAACAATCGATCGTTTTGATATTTTGTTTTTATTTTATCTTTGCCAGGCCATGTTTTCTTTTTGATATATTTCCATTTGCCGTCTTTAGATATCATGACTCTATATAATGGACTTTTTTCTCCTAACATTTTAACTACATAACTTCCATAATCTGGCGGTAATGCATCAAATTGAGTTCTGGTATTTGCTATTAAAGAAGCAACTCCAGGCCATAATTCATATATTTGTTCTTTAACAACATCTATTTGTTCTTGATCGATAGCTTGTTGTACTAGATCTGCATATTGTTGTTCTGGATAATATTTTATTGAACCGGGCGGCTCATATGGCTGTAAATATTCAATACCAAATGGGTCACCGCCATTTGAAAAGTTATCTAGGTATTCTTGATATTCTGGAAAATCTAGTCCTGCCCTTCCATCATCATCTGCTTCGATAATATGAGGAAATGCATTCCATAACGGCTCAATTCTTCGAACCATATCAGAATTAGAATCAGGATTTTGCACATCATTTGTAAAAGGCGTTCCTCCACTAGGCTGAACTACTGTAACTCCTCCGCCATCGATCAATAATTGAATATATCCTTGTTCTCCATACCTACCTTGGCCTGGCTCATAATTAGATAAATCAATTTCATTGACATATGCATATAACTTCATAGTACGGCCATCTGTTACACGTTTCCAATGTCCATTGATCATCATTCTTAAATTAAGAACAGCATCGTCTGAAGCAATAGCTGTACCCATACTCACTTCTCTACCAACATATTCTGGAGAAGGCCAATCTGCGATAATCATTCTACCTTCATGAATTTCTCTCAATCTTTCACGATATGTCTGTTTTTGAAATACCTGATCAAAATATCTATCATTCGGATCTTCTTTAGCATATGAATCAGGTGGTAATGCATTTCCATCTTCATCTACCGGTGTACGGCCGTCTATAGAACGCATATTTTCTGGTTTAATATAATCTCCTGGATCTCTCAAAAAAGGAGCTTTAGGTCTATATCCGGATCTAAATCTTATTTGTGGTGTCCAATCACTATCACGTGTTGGCATTGATCTAGCTCTAAATTCTTCTAATGCAGTTACATCGCCATCATCATCTTCATCTAAATTTTCATAATCTATTTCGTCATCAGTTACATTCCCATCTAATAATAGATCATATTCTTTGATCTCTTCTGCAGTTGCTTCTGCAATTGCTGAATAAGATAATCCACGTTCAACTAACATTACCTCTAATGTTTTATATGTCGGTATTGCATATGCAACTCCGTTATCAATATAAAATACACAAAAAGGATTTGCTTCTGCTGCATCTTCATCTAAGGTCTGTGGACCGGCGTCTATATATGCATCATGTACATCTCTCAAATCAATATCATTGTTAACTAGAAATAATCCAGATATCTTAAGAGGCTCAGGTATAATAGCTTCTGCTATAAGTTCTTCTTCATCATCTTCAAAATATTCCCACTCTTCATCGATTAAGTCATCTATAATATCCTCGTCTGCAGTAGGATAAGATTTTAATAAATCATATTTTGCAAACGTATCTGTTTCAGTTGATATATCCAATACATTTTTTCCATTTCTTCTGGCACTACGAAATTTGTCTGGCGATACTCTATCTTTGCCTTCTACAAAACTCTCACGTGCTTGTCGATCGGAACTGGCTGGTCTGAGTTGATCATTTGAATACAAAACATCATCTGGATATTCATCTTTCATAATATTTAATAACATGTTGTTCAAATCAGGTGTTACAGATTCTTCTTTCGATGAAGCTGCTGTAAATCGATTATTTGTTACTTTTATATCAGACCTGTTTTTTTCGCTAGCCATATTAGTTCACTACCTTAAAATAGAAATCATCAAATGTTTGTGTATCATTTGTTCTTCTACATGTTAATTTTATTTTGTAATATCTTTCCGGCATAAAAGAATCCATTCTTAAATCAAAGAAACTTCCGTCACTTGTATTAGATATCTTTGTTGTTGAATTGCCAAATACCTTTTCATCTTTTATGATAATATCATTTGTTACAGAATCAATAATTTCATAAGAACTTGAAACCGGTAATTTATCTTCTGTTATATAGAATGAAGATGTTGCATATGATTTAGAAGGAAATTCGGGACGAACTCCTACAAAGAATCTTACAATTTCTGATGTTCTATACTCTGGTTTTATATTTTTGAAATATGGTACATAAGTATTACTAGTAATGCCTGTTGTTGTTGTAGAACTGTCATCCCAACATACCTCTAGTCTCGGAACAAATATCGTATGTGACTCTCTACCAAAGAATTTTATCGAGCCCCTTATACTACCATCTATTTCATCTGAATAAGGTCTTTTAATAATGAAACCATTGTTATCGATATTACTATCCACCCACTGCTTCACTATGTCTGTTACATTGATCTTAATATCAGGAGATTCATTTTGAAATGATTGGCTAGCTTCATATCCAGACCCAGTTATCCATGTACCGCCGCCAACTGTATTTGTTGCTCCGGCAGATGTACCACTACTATGTGCACTACCTGTCTTCCACGCAACCCCTGTTTGCGCAACTGCATCACCGGATCTATTATACCACGATGAACCTACTTTTGTAGCAGGCGAATCGCTCATATATCCAGCACCATTATCCCAAGATTCTGACACAGGATATGCTTTAATTGTATATGACTGTAATAGGTCGGATGCATCTGAAGCATGTAAATTTAGAAATATAGATGCCGATGTTACATTACTATTATGTATAGATGGAATATCTCCATTAGTTATTGATTGAGCTATTGATGATATCTCTGTTCCGAAATCTATAAGTATTCTACTGTTATATGTATCGGCGTTAGCTAATGAAGCAGAAGATATTTTTATTAGCTCTAATATCTCATCGAGGCCAGAATTCTGTTCTGGGGTCTTTTCATATAATGTTGTATCTCTTTCTGCGTAATATATTCTTTTCATAATTTATCCCTATGGCTTAACTACTTTTCCTTTTATATCTGCATTAGGATATTTTATTTCAAATATACTAGGATCTAATGATGGATATAAAATATTATTTTTAATAGCACTCCTAACATCATATTCATTTCCAGAATAACCACGCGAAGCATTATGTAGATTATAAAATTCAAATGTTGGTACACTCTGAACGCCTTCTAAACTATCTAAGTCTGATATGATAGATGATATATTAAGTGGTCCGTTAATTTGCATCCTATCATTTGATAGTAACGTCTTTAGTCGATCGATACATCTTAACACTACTTCATTCGAATTAACATTTGGAACTGGAATTACTTCAAAATTAATTCCTAAGTTAATAATAAATGCAGATTTAATATTTAACGCATCTGTTAACATTCTATATTGCGAAAGATATGTCCTTAAATTTTCTAAGATAGCTTGATTAGCATCTGTAAAATTATTCTCTGCATCTTGTGCCAATACATATAAATTCAATGCATACGGATTAGAAATAGTTTCGGCTGGATAAGTTTTATCTTCGGTATTGATTTGGCTATCGCCTATTACATATGCTTTTGCAATTGTTCCAAATCTAGATGGCATCGAATATACTCGTGCTATATAATCTTCTCTTGTAATCGCTCTATTTTGTGCTGCAAATGCTGCCATTGCATTTTGTCGAATTGAATCTAAATCTTGTCTCGATCGTGCACCTATTGCAGGTTCATTGTTTATAACAGCGACAGAATCTTTTGAAGTAGTTAAATCTACCAAACCAGTTTCGTTCAAATAAGTTATACTAGAAATACTTGAAATTGAATTTATTCCGACATTTTCTTCTATACTGCCTCCATATGAATATCGAATAGTTAGCGTCGTGTTTGATGGAGCAATTCCATATGTACTAGTATATAAAAAGTTTGTAGGATCGACATTAGATGTAGTTGTACGTCTTAGATATTCTAATCCATGTCCTACATTTTTAGGATTAGGTATTATTTCTTCATCTGCATCAGAAGACACTCCGGAGCCAAATAATAATTCAACTCGGCCATCATCACGTAATCTAGATGTAAATCTTCTAGCTGTTCTTTTCAATTTTAATATATAAGGCACTGTAGATCTATATTGAGACAATTCTGGATCATTGAATGGAATATTTGCAATATCTTCAAATATTGTATCTTGTGCTAAATAATCTGTTTCATACCATGTATTGCCAGCACTATCTGTACAACTAATAATATCTATCACATTAGAATCTGGCAATATGATTTTATCGTATGGCTTAGGATCTGTAAAACTAAAATCTATAGACTTAATAGTTCCGGAAATAACCTTTACTTGTTTCTTTAATAAATAACGAGCTACGTTCCCAGATACATCAATTTCATAAACTGTTATTTCTGGATCTTGAGAAAAATCTAAAGCTTCTTCTGTATGAAATACAATTCCATCATCTGTCGATACTTCCATGCCGCTAGCGATAGTTAACGCATATTC
>Ga0180120_10000606_pt1 | contig 18157 bp, 23 predicted proteins | sample CPBDNA_3_FD_129677 | JGI IMG/M metagenome (GOLD analysis project Ga0180120, IMG submission 129677) | Freshwater to marine salinity gradient microbial communities from Chesapeake Bay, USA - CPBay_Spr_31_0.2_DNA (version 2) (version 2) | ecosystem: Environmental > Aquatic > Marine > Coastal ... | reverse complement strand
CTCAAAGAGAGTGGGATTGATACCGTTATCGATCTTGGCGATACATTTGATCGACGAAAATATATTAACTTCGTATCTCTAGATCGCGCAAAGCGAATGTTTTTTGACCCCATCAACGATAACAACTACAAGTTACATACCCTTGTCGGTAACCATGATTCATTCTACAAGAATACACTTGAGATAAACTCAATGAATCTTCTCGCTGAGCATTATGATACGATTAGCATATACAATAAGCCTGAGGTAATACAGTTTGATGATCTCGAGATTATTATGCTTCCCTGGATATGCAGTGAAAATCAAGAAGAGGTTTTTGATCTTTGTGCCAGTACAAGAGCTCAGGTGCTGTTTGGTCACTTAGAGTTATCCGGCTATCAGATGTATAAAGGTCAAGCTATCCATCACGGCATGGCAGATGACTGGTTAAAGAAATTCGATATCGTTTGTACAGGTCACTATCATACTAAGTCTACTACAGGTAATATTAATTATCTAGGTTGCCCGTACGAGATGACGTGGTCTGATTATGATGATCCTAAAGGCTTTCATATCTTCGATACAGAAACGAGGGAGTTGACTTTTATACAAAACCCATATAGAATGTTCTATAAGGTACATTATGACGATCAAGAAAAGAGTATGGAGCAGGTTGTTAATCAAGACTTTGAATCGCTATCAGGATCGTATGTTAAAGTAATAGTATCAGAAAAGACAAACCCATATTGGTTTGATATGTTCATTGAGAAGCTAGAGAAGGCAGGTCCGATTCATGTGCAGGTAGTAGAAGATCATTTGAATTTAGATCTTGAGTCAGATGATGATATAGTAAACGAAGCAGAAGATACATTAACCATTCTTCACAAATATGTTGATGCGCTTGATGTGAGCGTAAGTAAAGGTAAACTTGAGTCTACAATTAAAGAGCTATACTCTGAAGCTCTATCAATAACCTAAGTGCGTAATATATGATTTATTTTAAATATCTTAGATGGAAAAACTTCTTAAGTACCGGTAACGTATTTACAGAAGTAAAACTAGATAGCTGTAAGACAACTCTTATTATTGGAGAAAATGGCGCGGGTAAGTCTACAATATTAGATGCCTTATCATTTTCCTTATATGGTAAGCCGTTCAGAAAAATTAATAAAAAACAATTAGTTAACTCTATAAACAGTAAAGAAGCAGAAGTGCATGTAGAGTTCTCAATTAGCAAAGACAATTATAAAATTGTACGGCATATAAACAAATACGGAACATCGAGATTTGAAGTATACCGAGATAACGAGCTTATCAATCAAGATGCAGCTGCAAAAGACTATCAAGAGATGCTCGAGAAGAATATTCTTAAGCTCAATCACAAGTCGTTTAGTCAGATCGTTGTACTAGGTAGCAGTACCTTTGTACCGTTCATGCAGCTGCCGTCTCAGCATAGGAGGGAGGTTATTGAGGATCTCCTAGACATACAAATATTCTCAACTATGAATACTCTTTTAAAAGAGAAAGCGTCAAAGAATAGAAGCGGTATAATTGATGTAGATCATAAGATTGATCTTGCAGAGCAAAAAATAGAAATGCAAGAAAGTCATATTAACGATCTTAAAAATAATACCGAGAAGAGAATAAACGAGAGTAAAATTAAAATAGCTAAGGCTGAAACGGATAAAAAGCAGTACGTCGATAACGCTGAAGAGCTGCAGCGACAAGTTGAAGCATTGCAGCAAACAAAGCATGACATCGTAAAAGTAAAAGAAAAGAAAAAGAAGCTTGAGCATTTCGAATATAAGCTGCAGGATAAGATCTCTAAACTAGAAGAGGATATAGAGTTCTATCGCGATCATGATGACTGCCCTACGTGTAAGCAAAATATAGAAGAAAGCTTTAAGTGTGATATAGTCGATAAAAAGCAAGAATGTTTGACAGATACTAATGACGGCTTTACAAAGCTTAAAGAAGAGTATAGCAAGATAAACGCTCAGATAGAAGAGATACAGAATACACAAGAAAAAGTCTCCGGTATTCAAGCTGAAATATCTAATAGTAACTCACAGATAAATGCGCTTAATACACTTATTAACTCTATTAATGAAGACATAGAAAGTATGTCTGTTGAACATGATACGAATAATAACAGCGCAGAGATACTACAAGAGCTTACAGTAGGTCTAAAAGGCACACATAGCGATAAAGAATCACTTACAGAAGAAAAAAGTATACTTGATATTGCTTCCTTAATACTTAAAGACACAGGAATAAAGACTCGAATTATAAAGCAGTATGTTCCTGTAATGAATAAGCTTATCAGTAAGTATCTTGCATCGATGGACTTCTTCGTACAATTCGAACTTGATGAAAACTTTAACGAGACTATCAAGTCAAGATTTAGAGACGAGTTCAGTTATGACTCATTCTCCGAAGGTGAGAAGATGCGAATTGACCTTGCGTTGCTATTTACCTGGCGTACTATTGCTAAGTTAAGGAACAGTGTTAGCACAAATTTACTTATTATGGATGAGGTATTTGACTCTTCTCTCGATAGTACTGGTACTGATGAGTTTATGAAGATATTGAATGAGTTGACTTCTGACGCTAATGTGTTTATAATATCGCATAAAGGTGATCAGTTAATGGACAAGTTCCAAAATACTGTTCGATTTGAAAAGGTAAATAACTTTAGTAGGATAGCAGCGTGATATACGAACTGTTAAAAGGCAGTGACCCTCTTCTCAGTCAAGGTACAGAAGACTATGATTTTCAATCTCCTCCTCTGGATGAGAGGAATCGACCATTCATGCCCGGTGCACTGGCTGAAAGCTTAAAGGAATCCTTAATATATCATAAAGGTATCGGAATCTCAGCGTGTCAGATTGGATTTCCTTGGAACGTTTTTGCTGTAGGAGATCCTAACGATCCAGATAATATAGTGATTATGTTTAATCCGCGAATCGTCGACACATCTCCGGACGAGGTTCTTATGGAGGAGGGGTGCCTTTCTTACCCGGGTCTTTTTATAAAGGTTAAAAGACCATCCACAATAAGAATAAGATATATAGATGCTGCCGGTGACACAATGACAGAAGTATACAATGGTGTACCAGCTCGCGTCATTTTGCATGAGTACGATCATAGCAAAGGTGTTACTTTTCAGAAGCGAGCTACAACAACTCATTTAAGTCAAGCCAAGCGGCAGAAAATAAAGCTTGATAAAAAGCGCAAGAGTAACTATAATAAGGCTAAAGCTAAGTAAGGTAATAGTAGTGCCCTTCCACTGCTTCAATCAAAACTAGGAGACTAATATGTCTAATACCCCCTCTAAGGAATACCATTATTCCGAAATCTTTGACTCTATACAAGGCGAAGGCCATTATACAGGTGTACCTACAGCATGGTTAAGATTCTTCTTATGTAACTTACAGTGTGATGGCTTCGGTCAAAAAGATCCTACCGATCCTAGTACCTATGTATTACCCTATGAAGAGTTTGATGCTACCCGTATCAAGACAGTAGAAGAGTTACCGGTATGGGAGCAAGGATGTGATTCCTCATATTCCTGGTCCAAGAAGTATAAGCATCTACAAAATAAAGCAACACCAGAAGTTATGGCGCAACGAATTCGAGACGAGTTTACTAACGAATATAATAACGGTAAATGGTTAAATCGTCATATGTGCTTTACTGGTGGTGAGCCGCTGATGAAGCATGCGCAGAAATGTGTTGTAGCGCTCATGAAGCATTGGATACAGGAAGGAGATTATCCTAAGTTTATAACATTTGAGACTAACGGTACTCAACCACTTACAGATGAGTTCATCGAATTCTTTAATGCGTACGATGGTGAATTGTTTTTCTCTGTAAGTCCAAAACTATGGACTGTTGCTGGAGAGCAATCGAAGCGAGCTATTAAGCCTGAAGTTATTGCACAGTATAGTCGTTTATCATCTTGCGGACAACTTAAGTTTGTCGTAGGACCGAAAGATGAGCAATGGGAAGAGATGCATAATGTAATAGATAGCCTCAGAATACATCAAGTAGACTGGCCTGTATGGATTATGCCTGTAGGTGCCACTGTAGAAGGTCAGAAGCTTGTAGATGGTGATGTAGCGAGAATGGCTTATCAAAGAGGTTATAATGTATCAGCCAGAGTGCATACGTATCTCTGGGGTAACACGGTTGGAGTATAATTATGAAACTAACAAGTACTAAGTCCTATTACAATCTACCTGTTGCGCATATGCAATGGTTCGATAAAGATGAGTCTGGGTATGACTATTCTGGTCCATGTGCTAAGTGGCACGGTTATGATCGCTCTATTCACTTCGAGTTTGCCGGTGAGGTAGATGAGCATGGATGGATCGTAGGCTTTGGTGACTTAAAACCTCTTAAAGACTTTCTGGAGTATTACTTTGATCATACAGCGCTGGCTTCAGCTGATGATCCTAGACTAGATAAGATTTATCATGCCCATGCAGAAGGTCTTGTAGATCTTAGAGTGTTACCATACGGTGTATCTATGGAGATGAGCTCAGTGTTTATATGGGAGCAAGTTAATCCATGGATATACGATATCACAGATGGACGCTCTTACGTGTCAAGAGTAGAGTGTCGAGAGCATGAAAAGAACTCAGCATATATCGAAATAGATGAATCTATAGCTCGTATGCAGGCTAAGATGGCTGAGAAGAAGCTAGTAAAATTTGCTAACTGGAACAAATTCGTAACTCCTCGCGACATACTCAAAAAGTATATGAAATGAGTCTCGAATTTTTAGTTCTTATATATACCGGTGTCGATGGTTACCATCTGTCGATTTTCCGTAACTTTCCCACAAGGAGAAAAAAATGTTCCCTATGAAGAACAGTAAAACCGCATGGTTTGAAGCTGTAGCTACTGGCATGTTTGGAGTTGCCATACCGCTGTTTATAGTATATACTATGTCAACAATGTAAGAAAAAGTGAAGGTTTATTATGATATCGGAAGTGATTAAGAAGCGTCTTAAAGACGCTAATGCTCGTTACTGGGCTGGTGATAATATATCGCAATTTATATATGATGAAGACGAGAAGCAAGATCTTATTGATGAGGTAACAGAGAAGTTTGAGGATGTACTAGACTCGTTACTTATAGATAGACAGGAAGATCCTAACTCAAGAGGTACAGGTCATCGTCTAGCTAAGATGTATATCAATGAGATAATGTCAGGTCGATACAGTGCAAGACCTGTTGCTACCGCGTTCCCTAATGATAGTGAAGAGCGATATAGCGGAATGTTAGTTGTACGTTCAGAGCTCAAATCTATGTGCTCTCATCATCACCAGCCTGTAACTGGTATTGCCTATATTGGTATTATACCAGGCAATAAAGTTATTGGCCTTTCAAAGTATACTCGTATTGCGCAATGGTGTGCCCGTCGCGGTACTCTTCAAGAAGAACTCTGCAACGATATAGCTCGTGAGATTAAAGCCGCAACTGGTACTGCAGACGTTGCTGTCTATATTCAGGCTACTCATGGTTGCTGTGAAAATAGAGGTATAAGTGCGCATAGCTCTTTAACTCAGACTACTGTACTTAATGGCGAGTTTCATAACGCTGATGTGAAGACTGAATTCTTTGATAATGTTAAACTACAGCAGGAGTTCGCGCCTCGATGAGAATAGCCCATGAAGCTCCACTCTGTATTATTAAATCTATTCAACAAGTTACCGATTACGACTACGCTCTTGTACATCTGTTTGATGAGAGTGAGGAGTACTTTAAGTTCTTTAAAGATGCGGTAGCAGACGATAGGTATGTTATTCTTGATAATAGTATCTTTGAGCTCGGTGTTGCGTTTAACATGCATAAGTTTGCTGGGTATGTAGATCTTCTACGCCCAGCAGCTTATATTGTACCAGATGCTCTAGAAGATAAGAACAAGACTATAGAAAACTTTGATGCGTGGATCAAAGACTATAGTCACCTACCAGGTAAAAAGATAGGCGTAGTGCAAGGTAAGAACTATAACGAAATAGTAGAATGCTATCGTTATATGGACGAGCATGCCGATATTATCGCTATATCTTTTGACTACAGCCACTACGAAAAAACATTTCCTAATGAGAAGACCAAGTATCATTCATGGATGCGTGGACGGCAATACCTATTGGGTATTATGCTTGCTAATGGTGAAATTAATACTGATAAGCCTCATCATCTACTCGGTGCTGGACTCCCGCAAGAGTTTGCAAGATATAAGTTCTGGGACTGGATTGACACTATTGATACTTCCAATCCCGTCGTACATGGTATTAAGGGTATTAGATATCAAAGACAGCCTGAGTACGATATTTACGGCTTACAAGATAAAGAGTCTACCAAGCTATTTAAATTACTTGACGATAACGTTGATAATATCGATGATATATTATATAATATAGAGATGTTCAAGTATAATGTGAGTGTAAGATAATGTGGGTTGCATTATTCTCTAATAGCGGCAATGAGTTAGCTGCTATATGCAGTAAGCTTGGTAGAAAGCCTGATGTAGTTTATTGCGATAAAGAGCGCGTTGATTGGCACTCTGATATTAGCGATGATACCAGTCTAATGAGTCACGTGGATGTAGTGAAAGCTCTCTCTATACTTCCAAAAAATACTCTTGTTACACTGCATGGTTATCTCAGACTTATACCTGAAAGCGGTATAAGCAATAATATGTATAACGTTCATCCTGGTGATATTGTTAAGTATCCAGAATTGAAAGGTATACATCCTCAAGCAAAAGCTTTAGAGCTTAAACTACCTTCGACTGGAGTTGTTATACATCAAGTTACTTCAGAAGTAGATAGTGGTGAGATAGTATCGTCAGCTGAGTATTCGATTAATACTAATGAGACTGAGCAAAGTTTAATTAATAATTTAAGAGATATTTCTATTGATCTCTGGTGTGAATTTTTACGAGGTAAATTGTGATAAGTGAAGTTGAAGAGACAGGCGAAGCTAGACCTGATCATTATAGTCAGAAAGATGGCGCTATCGAATGCATACAAGCTATTGAGCAGCTTTGTGATGAGCATCAGAATGATCCATTTACGGACTATAATCGGTATCAGTGTATTAAATATCTATGGCGCCTTGGTAGGAAAGATGATATACTGTTTGAACTTTATAAGTCAAGGCAATTCTTAGACTTTGCGATTGAAAAATTAGAACGTGATAGAGGTATTATAAATGAGTGAAATTGAAGATATTGCTAGTAAGCATTTAGGTAAGGCTGGTGATGGATCGGTTGTTAAACCGTATATAACTCCAGACGATGTAGATGCGAGTCTACTTGTTGGTGTACCTCGTCATCTTAACCGTACTGGATACGGTATAGTAGAGGGTGATTTACCTTTCGTAGGTATTGATGCATGGAATGGATATGAGTTCTCTACTCTTCTTAAGAACGGTTTTCCGGTCTCTGGATGGGTAAAGTATATCTACGATAGTAATACTCCTAATATTGTTGAGAGTAAGTCAGCCAAGTTATATCTGAACTCTTATAATATGGCGCGTCTAATTGAAAATACAGATGAAATATACTTAGTTGAAAATCAGATTAAAAAAGATCTCACAGAAGTGATAGGCGGTGAGGTTGAAGTCTTTATTAAATGGGGTGATATCAATACTGTAAATCCTATCATAGGTGACTTTACATCACTAGAGCATTACTGTGATATTGAAAATATGACTTTCGATGTCTACAACGAGAGTGCAGATATATTAGATGTTGTACCTTCTATAGGTCGATATGAGCGTTGGAGATCTTATTCACTTCGTTCTAACTGTCGAGTTACTAATCAGCCTGACTGGGGCGATGTGTATATTCATATTAAAGGTGACAAGGCTGTAACTCCTGAGTCACTACTTAAATATATTATTTCAATGCGTAAAGAGAATCATTTTCACGAAGAGATAAGTGAGTGTATCTATAAGCGCTTGTATGATTTGTTAGACCCTGAAGAGCTATTTGTATCATGCCTGTATACACGAAGAGGTGGTATCGATATTAATCCTACTCGAGCTACTGATTTTGATACGCTTTACAAATACGGTGGTGGTATTATAGATGTTACAAATTTCTGTACTAAGACTGCTCGTCAATAGTGGTTTTAAAAGCTAACCACTTTAAAGAACATACTGCTTTTATTATTGTTAAATGGTGATTTAAATGAAAAATATTGTTGTCTCTCTTTCTGGAGGTATGGACTCCTCTACTCTTTTGTTACGTGCGATATCCGAAGTGGGTGCTGAGAACGTAACTGCTATCTCAATGAACTACGGTCAGAAGCATGTCTGTGAACTCGAGAGAGCTCAGGAACTAGTTGACTATTTGGCCAAGAACGGCCATAATATAACTTATCAAGTAATTAAGCTTGATGGTATTGCTGACTTACTTTCATCCGCTCTTGTATCTGGAGGCGATGACGTACCAGAAGGTCATTACGCAGAAGATAATATGAAGCAGACGGTAGTTCCTAATCGCAATAAGATCTTTGCATCTATCGTGCAAGCTGTAGCCTTATCTGTTGTTAAAGATACAGATGAAGAGACAGCTATTGCATTAGGTATTCATGCAGGTGACCATGCTATCTATCCTGATTGTCGTCAAGAGTTCCGTGATGCGGATGACGCGGCGTTTAGGATGGGTAACTGGGATGCTGATAAAGTAAAATACTTTACACCATACCTGCAAGGTGATAAGTTTGATATCTTAGAAGATGGAATAGTGCTTTGTGCAAAACTCGGCATTGACTTCGATAGTGTGTATGCACGTACAAATACATCATATAAGCCTATCTTTATGAACGGTGTATGGTACTCAGACTATAAGAGCTCATCTTCTGTAGAGCGTATAGAGGCATTTATCAAGCTAGGTCGTAAGGACCCAGTTGCATATGCAGATGAAAATGGACCTGTTGCGTATAGTGTTGCACAACAGCATGCTAAGGAAGTATTAGCAAATTTTGTAGAGGTTGCTTAATGAGTACAAACTTTGAAAGGATTAAGGATTGGTCAGACGAGCGTCTGATCACCTTTCAGGAACCGGACCGTAATGGGTTCGTAGCTATGATTGTCGAAGAGCTAGGTGAGTTTCTAGAATCTAAAGATGATCACGGACGTATTGATGCAATGGCAGATATTATTGTCTTTGCCTACGGCGAGATAGCCAAGTATGGTTATAATGGCGACAAAGTTATGAACGAAGTGATTCAAGAGATTGACTCGCGCGTTGGTGCTTATAGTCCTGAAACAAAGAAGTGGCAGAAGGATAAGTCACCTGAAGCGCAAGCTAAATGGTATACAGCTGACTTTACAGATTGTAAATTAAATAATGGAGATCGATAGTGGAAATACAAATTACAAGTGAAGAGTTACGAACGAGAAAGATAATGGTTGCTACGCCTATGTACGGCGGTCAATGTACTGGTACATATACTAAATCTAGCACCGACCTAGCTACTCTAGCTAAAGGTTATGGAGTCGATCTTAAATTCTACTATCTGTTTAACGAGTCACTTATTACTCGAGCTCGAAACTACCTTGCCGATGAATTCATGCGATCCGATTGTACGCATCTAATGTTTATCGATAGTGATATTGGATTTGATCCGAACGACGTACTTGCCCTAGCTGCAATTGCAGATCCTGGTTCTGACAAGGAGATTGTATGCGGACCTTATCCTAAGAAAGCAATTGCTTGGGAGAAGATTAAGAGAGCTGTGGATAAGGGTATGGCTGATAATGATCCCAGAGTACTTGAGAAGTATGTCGGTGACTACGTATTCAACCCTGTAGGTGGCGGAGGCGATATTCGAATCGATACTCCTGCTGAAGTACTCGAAGGTGGTACTGGTTTCATGATGATTCAGCGTAGTGCATTCGAAAAGTATGCAGCGGCATATCCTGAATTCTCTTATAGACCTGATCATGTACGTACTGAGAACTTTGATGGTACACGGGAGATTATGGCATACTTCGATTGTGTTATTGATCCTGAGTCTAAGCGATACTTGTCTGAAGACTATATGTTCTGCCAATGGGCTCGTAAGGCTAATATTAAAGTGTGGATGTGTCCGTGGATGAGACTTACACATATGGGTTCATATATGTTTGGCGGTAGCCTTGCTGACCTAGCTCAACTAGGTGCCAGCGCTACGGTAGGGGCAGACTTTAATAAGCCTCCTGCTCAAGCAGCTGATTTCGCTGCTAAGAAAGTTGGACCATCATCGATAGCTGGTACGAAAGCGGGCATAGGTACGGGTACTAAGAGCTCTAAGAAAAAGAGAAAAAAGAAATAAATTGAGAATTATATTATGAAACTAACGCAAAAGACTTTTTCTATACTAAAGAACTTCTCTTCTATTAACCAGTCGTTATATGTTACTAAAGGCAACGTACTACGTACAATGTCTGAAATGAAATCTGTAATGGCCGAGGCTGAAATACAAGAGATGTTCCCTCAGGACTTTGGGATATATGATCTCAATCAATTTCTTGGAGTGTTAAGTCTCTTCGAGGAGCCTGACCTTGACTTCGATACATCATTCGTACGAATTAAGGGCGGTCAGAGTGCGAGTAGTAATTATTTTTATGCTGATAAAGCTACTATTCGCACTATGCCTCCTGAGAAATCATTTGTATTGCCTGACGTTATTGAATCCTTTACGATTAGCGACACGGTTATTAAAGGTGTAATGCAAGCCGCTAATGTATTGCAATTACCTGAGATCGCTATTATAGGTGATAGTGATAATATTACTATCGAAGCTATCAATAATAAGAATAGCACGAGTAACTCTTTTCATTATGAGATCGGAAAGACTTCAAAGAGCTTTAAAATGATCTTTAAAGTCGAAAATATTAAAATGATGTTGGGTAGTTATGAAGTATCTATTAGTAGTAAGAAGATAACGCAGTTTAAATCTACTGATAATAACTTAACCTATACGATTGTGAATGAAGCAGCCTCTGTATATGAAGGCTAATGTGAGAATTATATTATGTCAGAATTTTTATGGGTCGAAAAATATCGACCTAAGAGAATAAGTGAATGTGTACTACCTGAAAATCTTAAAGTTACCTTTCAAGAATTTGTAGATAAAGGTAACATCCCTAACTTACTATTAACTGGTGGTCCTGGTGTAGGTAAAACTACAGTGGCCAGGGCTATGCTTGAAGAGGTTAATGCCGACTATATTGTTATTAACGGCAGTATGAACGGTAATATTGATACCCTCCGTAATGATATAATGCAGTTTGCATCTACAGTATCGTTTACAGGTGGTCGTAAGTATGTTATCCTCGATGAAGCTGATTACCTTAACCCTAATTCTACTCAACCTGCTCTTCGTAATTTTATGGAAGAGTTTAGTAATAATTGCGGTTTTATTCTTACTTGCAATTTTAAGAATAGAATTATTGATCCTCTTCACTCTCGTTGCTCTGTTGTTGAATTTAGTATTCCTAAGAACGTAAAAGCTACTATAGGCATGAACTTCTTTAGTCGTGTTAAAGATATACTAGCGCAAGAGAATATTGAGTTTGATAAGAAAGTAGTGGCTGAGTTTATTACAAGACACTTTCCTGATTGGCGTCGAATCATTAACGAGCTGCAGCGATACAGCGCCACAGGTAGTATCGATAGTGGAGTGCTTGCCGATACCGGTGATAGTAATATTAAGGAACTTGTTACTCATCTAAAAAGTAAGAGCTTTACAGAGATGAGAAAGTGGATAGCTCAGAATAATGATCTAGACTCTACGACTTTGTTTAGAAAGCTGTACGATTGCGCATCTACGTTTCTAGAGCCTAGGTCTATACCTCAGCTTACCTTGCTACTTGCAGATTATCAATATAAGGCTGCATTCGTAGCTGATCATGAGATAAATCTTGTAGCCTGTTTTACTGAAATAATGACAGACTGTGAGTTTATAAAATGAAACCATTCGACTATCTGAACGCAGTAAACTTTAATAAAACTAATATTATAGAAGATTCAGACAACCCTAAACTAGCAGAAAGCTTATACCCGCCTTTCCTAGTTAACAGAGGATTATCATACTTTACAGATACAATCTTATTTGCTAATGAAATGAATGTACGCCATCACTGCGACCATAAACTCCAATTTGAGTTTTTCCTAAATACTATTCGAAAAAGAAAGCGTTTTAGTAAATGGTTCAAAAAAGAGCAGGATGCGAACCTTGACATAATCATGAGTCATTATGACTATAGTTATGAGAAGGCTAAGCAGGTAGTAACCCTCTTTAGTGAACAGCAATTACAGCAGCTACGAGATATGAGATTTGAGGGTGGTTTAAATGGCGGTTGATCTGAGTTCAATAGTAGAAATAAAGCTTAAAGAAGATGATGATTTTTTGAAAATACGAGAAACTCTTACTCGTATCGGAATTGCATCCCGTAAAGATATGACACTGTATCAGTCTTGTCATATTCTTCATAAACAAGGTAGATATTATATCGTCCATTTTAAAGAGCTCTTTGCTCTAGATGGTAAGCCTACAAACTTTGATGAGTCAGATATCTCAAGAAGAAATACAATTACTAATCTTCTTGCAGAGTGGGGTCTTGTTGAGCTCGTAGACGAGAACAAAACTAAAGAGCCGATCGCTCCTTTGAGTCAAATTAAAGTATTATCATATGGTGATAAAGACAAATGGGAACTAGTTGCCAAATATAATATAGGTAAAAAGCTCTAGTACGTATAAATAGAAGTAGAGATGCGGAATGGTCCGGTCTCGTTTAAGATTTAACCTTGCTTAATAGTAGGAGGTCTCTATGACTAATCTAATGTACCCCCCAGCCTCGTTTGTCGGTTTCGAAAGCTTGTTTGATGAGCTACAAAAAGCGTCAACACATCAAGGCAACAACTACCCCCCACACAACATCGTAAAGATAGACGATGATCAATATATTGTTGAATTGGCTATTGCCGGCTTCAGTATGGATGAGATAGATATAACTGTTGAAAGAGATAAGCTGAATATCAAAGGTGTGCAAGAGTCGCAGGACAGGCAATATCTTTACAAAGGTATATCTGAGAAGAAATTTAACCGTACATTTAAACTCGCTGAGCATGTAATAGTATCAGATGCTCTACTAGAGAACGGTATTCTTAAGATTACACTAGAAATGAAAATACCGGAAGAACTGAAGCCACGCAAGATTAAGATCTGGCGACCGCCAGCGCCTAGTCTACTAACAGAATAACAGTTGACTTTTACAGTGATAGTTAATATAATAAGGGGTCTTTTAAAGGCCCCTACTTATATATGGAGAAAATTATGGCTGATGTAAAACTTATTCGTTTATCTTCTGGTGAAGATGTTGTTGCAACTGTTCTAGCGCACGGAGGTAGTGTAACTACTCTTAAAGATGCTATCGTAGCTATCCCTACCAGTCAAGGTCAAATTGGATTTGCCCCATGGTCGCCAATCATTAGTAAAGATAATCCTAATATTGATGTATCTGATGCTCATATCGTGTACGTAGCAGAAGCAGATAGCGCTGTACTCGAACAATATAATACAATGTTTGGACTCGTGATTGCTCCTAAGCCGCAATCGATCATAGTATAATGTCAACATTCTATACAAGCGTAGATGGTATCGGAAACGATATACTGTTCTGTGGTTATAAGAACGGTAAACGTATTAAGGAAAAAATACCCTACAGACCTACCCATTATGTTGCCTCACAAAATGCGTCTAAGTTTAAGACTCTTGAAGGTACATATGTGGAGCCTATCAATCCTGGTAGCATTAGGGAATGTAGAGACTTCCTGAAGCAATATAGTGATGTAGATAACTTCAAGGTGTACGGTAATACTAACTACGTACATCAGTTTATATCTGATGCTTTCCTTGAGCGCGGTGTAGAATGGAAGCGCGAGCTTATTAACGTTACTACGCTTGATATAGAGGTTCAATCTGATCAAGGCTTTCCAGCTCCTGAGAAAGCTGACTTTCCCGTAACAGCTATTACTGTAAAGAATAATATCGACAATATCTTTTATGTGTTTGGCGCTGGTAAGTGGTGTGAGGAAGACTCTGTACTGCCTGCTGAAATGCTTGAAAAAGTTGTGTACGTAGATTGCGAGACTGAGTCTAAACTGCTGATGAAGTTTCTCGATCACTGGCGGGCTAATTACCCTGATGTTGTAACGGGTTGGAACTCTCGATTATTCGATACTGTATACCTTGTTAATAGAATAACAAAGGTTCTCGGCCGAGATCTGGCTAAGAAATTATCCCCTTGGAATCTTATACAAGAGCGCTTTATTCAACGCTCTGCTAGAGAAGAGCAAGTGTTTGAGCTGAGAGGTATTCAGCAGCTTGATTTTATGGACTGTTTTAAGAAGTTTGGCTATACTTACGGCAATCAAGAGAACTATAAGCTCGATACTATAGCCCATGTTGTCCTTGGGGAGAACAAGATTGATTACTCTGAGTATGGTACTCTTCATGATCTATATACACAAAACTATCAGCTGTATATAGACTATAATATCAAGGATGTTGACATCGTAGATAGGCTAGAGGATAAGACTGGTCTTATTACATTGTCAATGACTATTGCGTATAAAGCGTTAGTTAATATGACTGACTCGTTTGGGTCAGTAGGTGTATGGGATGCACTCTTATTTAACGAACTACGCGGTAGAGGTATTGTAGTTCCTCCTAAGGTAAATAATACTAAAGAAAGAAAGATCGAAGGTGCATTCGTTAAAGATCCGCAGAACGGCATGCACGACTGGGTTATGTCTTTTGACCTTAACTCCCTGTATCCTCACATTATTATGCAATATAATATGTCTCCTGAGACAGTGATCAATGATAGGTACAGCGGAGTTAATGTTGACTCATTACTTGACGAGATTGATATAGAAGTGCCTAAGGACTACTGTATGTCCGCAACAGGGCAATACTTCGATAAAACTAAGAAGGGTATTGTACCTGAGATTATTGAAGGTCTTTACGCTGAACGATCTGCCCTGAAGAGAGAGATGCTCGATGCTGAGCAAAGATCGCAACAAGATAAGAGTTATGAGACTGAAAAAGAGATTGTTACTCTCAATAATCAGCAAATGGCTATTAAGATCTTAATGAACTCTCTTTATGGAGCTCTTTCTAACGAGTACTTCAGATACTACGATATAAGAGTTGCTGAGTCTATTACAGTCTCAGGTCAATTGACTATACTATGGGCTCAGAAGACTATTAATCAGTATCTAAATAAACTACTCAAGACCGAAGAAGATTATGTTATTGCGATTGATACTGACTCTCTTTATATTCGCGTCGGCCAACTTGTTAATAAGGCTCTCAAAGATAATGTTACGATTGATAAGGCTGTTAAGTTCTTAGATAAAGTAGCTACAGAGAAGTTTGAGCCTCTACTGGATAAAGCCTACGTAAGACTCTGCGACTACATGAACGGGTATGAACAGAAGATGGTAATGAAGCGGGAGGTTATCGCTGATAAAGGTATATGGACTGGTAAGAAGCATTACGCTCTTAACGTGCATAACTCTGAAGGAGTACAATACGCTAAACCTAAGCTCAAGGTTATGGGTATTGAAGTAGTAAGATCCTCTACACCTATGCCGTGTCGAACCATGCTTAAAGAGTCGATCAGCGTTATTATGAATCATGACGAAGAGACTACTCAAGCTTATATACAAGAGTGTAGAGATAAGTTCAATGCTCTACCTGCTGAGGATATTGCCTTTCCTCGAAGTGTGTCAGATGCAGAGAAATGGAGAGATAGGGAAAGAGTGTATAAGAAAGGTTGCCCTATTCACGTGAGAGGTGCTTTGCTTTATAACCATCATATAAATATTAATAAGCTAGAAAAAAAGTACCAGCCTATATTCTCTGGTGAAAAGATTAAGTTTCTATATCTTAAGCTGCCGAATACTATTCATGAGAATGTATTTGCATTTCAGACTGTGATACCTGACGAGCTCGGCATTAGAAAATATGTTGATTACGAGCTTCAATTTAATAAATCTTTTCTTGATCCGTTGAAGACGATACTAGATGCTATTGGCTGGCGAACAGAAAAATACGTTACTCTTGAGGACTTCTTCTAATGAGCTCGATACCTAAAGAATATCTATCTGAATTTGACTTTGGATTTAATGCAGTTGACGATGTACCACAATCTCAGATTCAGATTGATACTCAGCCTACTGTAGATGACGTAGATGGTATTAACGATAACGTGCTACGCATAGAACAAAAAGTAGACGCGCTTGTTACAGCTATGAATAGCCTCAGTACTAAGATGATGAACCTCGATGATGAATTTGATGTAATAAAAACTACGACAGAATCTGAAGTAAAGAGTAAGCTTACAGATGTGGAGAGGTTAATTATGCCGCTTCTTGTGAACTTACTTAAGACAGCAGATAAGGATTATATTCACTGGCCTAATCGAACAGAGAAGGTACAATCCCAGATAGACGCATTGTTAAAGATAACTAGAGGAGAATAATATGGGTTGGATAAAAGATAGACTCAAAGAAAGAACAACAGCTGACGGTGTATTTTTGGTGGGCCTTGGACTTATGGTTTTATTCCTTGCACCGTTAGCTAAAATTGCAGCAGGTCTTGCAATAGTATACGGCGCTTGGACTATAGTAAAAGCAGAATAATGGCTTATCTAGTTTTATTAGTAGCGCTTGCTATATCTGGTGTTGCAGCCTGGTATAGTATCGCTGGTCTAGCTGCTATATTTGCAGCTGCTAAAATTCCTGTTATAATAATGGGAAGTGCGCTTGAAGTCGGTAAGCTTGTTACAGCTTCATGGCTATATCAAAACTGGCAGCGCGCTCCGTTTCTTCTTAAATCATATCTAACAGTAGCTGTTGTTGTATTGATGTTCATTACGTCAATGGGTATATTTGGATTCCTTTCTAAAGCTCACATTGACCAGACAATAGATTCAGGTGATAATACAATACTGATCGAGCAGTTAGATCTACGTATTGCAAGGGAACAAAAACGTGTTGATGATGCAAATGTTGTAGTAGCGCAGCTCGATAACGCAGTTCAAACTCTAATGGACTATGATCGAATTAGAGGCGACGATGGCGCCATTGCAGTAAGAGAGAGTCAAAAAAATGAACGAGACGGTCTTAATAATGTTATTGATAATGCTTATGCTATCATTGGAAATCTACAGTCAGACAGAGCTACCCTTTCTAAAGAGCAGCTTTCAATTGAAGCTGAAGTGGGTCCAATCCGTTATATTGCTGAGCTTGCATATGGTAGTGATGCTAGCGTCGATAACCTTGATAATGCTGTTCGGTATGTTATTCTCATTATTATATCTGTGTTTGACCCTCTTGCTGTTCTTCTTCTGGTGGCTGCCAATATGTCTCTTAAAGACCGTAAAGGTAAAGTTACAATACGTAAGGTAGCAGCTGTTGTAGAAGATGAGTGGGTAGAGACAGAAGTAGACGTTGAAGAGGAAGTCGAGGAGAAAGTATCTGCAGATCTTGAGGGGGTAAGAAGGCTACTAACTAAGTATCGAGCTAACGCTAAGGGTGCAAGAGAAGGTACCTTCATACATACAAAAATAAGAAAACTAGAAAATCTTGAAAAAGAGCTTGAATCTAAATCATAATTATACTATAATTGAGGCATGATGAAGAATTTTAAAATGACATATGATGAAGTAGTAGATTACTGTAACGATCTATCAGATAAACTTGTAGTATATAACCCCACCCTTATCGTTGGAATAGCAAGGGGTGGGCTTATACCTGCCGTGCATCTATCGCATGCACTTAACCTTCCTATGGAAACATTACTGTGGCAAACTCGCGACGGCTCTAATCAGGAGCATAATCCTGCTGTGGCTAAGGCAATTGCGGATGGCGAGGTAGTGGTGTTTGTTGATGATATCAATGATTCTGGTAAGACGTTTACAGATATAAAAGAGCATTACAACGCAGGTATAACTGCATGTATAATAGAGAAGATACAGAGTAAATTTGTATGTGATATAGCAGGTGGTAGAACAGATTCAGAACGGTGGATTGAGTTCCCTTGGGAACCAAAAGAAATAAAGGAACAAGATGATGAGTGATTATTTTCGTAATATGGT
>Ga0180120_10000599_pt1 | contig 18295 bp, 14 predicted proteins | sample CPBDNA_3_FD_129677 | JGI IMG/M metagenome (GOLD analysis project Ga0180120, IMG submission 129677) | Freshwater to marine salinity gradient microbial communities from Chesapeake Bay, USA - CPBay_Spr_31_0.2_DNA (version 2) (version 2) | ecosystem: Environmental > Aquatic > Marine > Coastal ... | reverse complement strand
TACGCTGGTATTAGATGCGTATATGTCAAGGTTGGGTTTATCAGTTAAGTCATTGTAAGATTCACTGAAGGTATTCGCTACTTGTAAATACTGATTAAGATCAGTACTATCAGCTTTTGCGCTTAACTGTGTATTAACGTATGTATTAGACGCCTTTGCACCTAGACTACTTACTATTGTACCGGCGAAGTTTTCATCGTCTCCCAACGCTGCGGCAAGCTCATTGAGGGTATCTAGTGTACCAGGCGCACTATCAACAAGGGTGTCTATTTGAGCTGTAATTAACGAACTTACATTCGCGACCTGTAGATAAGGATCAAGGTTCACCGGCGGTGTTGTACCGGTTACTAATATAGATGTTGAATTTGTACTAATGGTAATATTATCACCAGCAACTACAGCTTTGTTATTCGCTACTTGTAAGTAATTGCTTAAATCAGAGCTGTCTGCTTTTAACGCCAACGCGTTATTAGCAGCATATATATCCAGGTTAGGTGTACTAGTAAGGTTACTGTAGTCAATACTGATACCTGACACATTGGCAACTTGTAAGTATTGAGTAAGATCAGTGCTGTCAGCTTTAAGGGTAAGATTAGTATTGGAAGCGTATACATCTAAATTAGGTCTATCAGTTAAGTCATTATATAATCCGCTAAAATTATTAGCAACTTGCAAGTAACCATCGAGAGCAGAAGTATCTGCTTTATTCGACAATTGTGTATTAACGTACGTATTGGAAGCTTTTGCAGCTATCGATGTTGTGATAGTTGTGGCGAAGTTTTCATCGTCACCAAGAGCGGCCGCTATCTCATTAAGAGTATCTAATGCACCAGGTGCACCGTCTATAAGGCTACTTACGCTTGTTGCTATTAATGAATTTACATTTGCGAGTTGAACATATTGTGCGAGATCCGCTGTGTTTGCCTTGAGAGCAAGCGAGCTGTTTACACTACTATTAGCAGCGTACAGATCAAGGTTAGGTCTGTCAGTCAGGTCATTATACGACTCGCTAAAGCTATTAGCTACCTGCAGATAATTAGTAAGATCTGATGCATCAGCCTTAAGCGTGAGAGCGCTGTTCGCAGCGTATACGTCAAGATTTGGTCTATTAGTTAAGTCGTTATACGCGCCGCTGAAATTATTTGCTACTTGTAAGTAGTCACTAAGAGCTGTCGCATCAGCTTTTAAAGTAAGTGCAGTATTGGAGGCGTATATATCTAGATTTGGCGTACCTGTTAGGTCACCATATGCCCCACTGAAGTTATTGGCTACTTGCAGATACTGATCGAGATTAGGTCTACCAGCTAGATCATCATAGCTGGTTATTACGTTGGAACTTACGGCATTAGCAACTAATAGGTACTGTGATAGATCTGTCGTGTCTGCTTTTAAGGATAGTGCGCTGACTACACTGCTATTAGATGCATAAACATCTAAGTTAGGAGTGCTGATTAGATCACTATATACACCGCTAAAGCTATTAGCGACCTGTAGATAGTTATTTAAATCTAAGGTATCGGCTTTACTAGATAGCTGAGTATTAACGTATGTATTAGACGCTTTATCCGCAATCGAGGTTGTAATAGTAGTAGCAAAATTAGCATCATCTCCTAATGCTGCCGCTATCTCATTTAACGTATCTAATGCAGCTGGTGCACCGTCAATAATATTATTTACACTTGTAGATACTAGAACATCTACATTTGCTACTTGTACATACTGGTTTAAATCTGTAGAGTCCGCTTTTAGCGCAAGAGCTGTATTGGAGGCATATACATCTAAGTTGGGTTTACCAATCAGGTCATTATAGACACCGCTAAAGTTATTAGCTACCTGCAGATAATTAGTAAGATCTGATGCATCAGCCTTTGTGCTTAGCTGCGAATTGAAATGTGTATTAGATACTTTAGTAGATAAGCTGCTTGTTATTGTACCTGCAAAGTTTTCGTCATCTCCTAACGCAGCTGCGAGCTCGTTAAGAGTGTCTAGTGCTCCTGGGGCCCCGTCTACCAGCGTATCTAGTTGCGTTGTTATCAATGAGCTTACATTAGCTACCTGTAAGTATTGAGCAAGATCAGTTGTATCTGCTTTGGAGCTTAATAGTATATTTGCATTGGCGACCTGCAAGTAGTTGTTAAGATCTAGAACTGTAGCATTGGGTATTATGACTCCAGTCTCTTTGTCAACCTCGTTTACTGCTACAGGCAATGTACTGTTATTTGCAACCCGTACAACAGTATTAGTAGCAAGTATTATATTACCTGTATTAGCATCCTGCTGCATTGCAGGTGTACCGTTTATAAACAGCGATTGACCACTAAGATACAAGTCACGCCACTGTCTGTCTTCCGAACCCAAGTCGAAGGTATTATTAGCAGATGGTATTAAGTGACCTGTAGCGTTAGGATTAAACGGCGTAACAAATTCAAACTTGCCAATGCTTGCGTTATATCTTAATTCTTTACCATCAGATAGATTTGTATCGTCGACATCGTCTAACCGTAATAATCTTACCTCACCAGAGCCAGAACCTGACCCAAGAGATCCCTTAGCATAAGCCATACGGGTAACTTGGGCTGATATACTGCCTTTGAAGTCATTAAGAAGGTTTAGTAGTTTATCTTCAACGGGCTTAATGTCTGGCGTTGCGCCATCGACTCCGTCAACACCTGCTGGACCAACCGGGCCATCTTGTCCGCGAACACCTTGTGGACCTGTAGATCCTATTGGACCTATTTTACCTTGTAATCCTTGTGGACCAGCAGCTCCTCTTAATCCGCGAGTACCTGTTTCACCTTTAGCTCCTTTAGCTCCAGTGATACCGCGAGGGCCTTTATCTCCTCTAAATACTCGTATAGGTATAGGATTTTCTAGATTATCTATTTCTTCAAGCTGAAGGTACTTAACCCCAGATTGATCTTCAATATCTTTCTGGAGTTCCGTGCGCAGCTCTTCTAATAACCCATCACGAACTTTACTACTTTCTTTCTTCAGTACACCTAAGAGAGCGCTTAGTAGTTTAGCTTCATCCAGATGATTCATCGTGACTGTCTTCTTCGTACTCGGCTGATAATGAGTTGTAGAACCTTGTCATGCTTTCAACAAGCGCTGACTCCTCGTTTGATAGCGACTTACCAGTACTATCAGTTACCTCCATAGGATTGTCGGGTTCTAATTCTTCCTGCTGCTGAGATTGTGGTTCGAACTGCAGCATTTCATCATCATCTTTTTCTACCTCGATTTCTCGGCCGATAATAGCGATATCATCTTCCGTCATTTTAAGCACGTTCTTGCGAACCCATGACAGTGAGAAGTATTTACCTACTAATGGATCGATTTCTCCGAGAAGTCTTAAGCGCTCTGTCATAATTTCTGACTGCTTGAGCTCTTCAAAGTGATTATCATTCGCAAAGTTATATGTTATACTATTCTGTGCTTCTTTCCATTCAGCTCTTGTCATAATACCTTTAAGAGCTAGATGTATCTCAATTAACTGATCGAACATAATCGCGAATTTGTTTCTTGCACGATTAATAAACTTCTGAAATTTAATCTCATCTCGTGAGATCTCTGTTGATCTACCGATATTGAAGTTAACCTCGGCCTCTTGCCTACTAACTGGTACGTTTAATGCCTTAGAGAGCTTCTTTTGGAAATATAACACATCATCCATCTCTCCGAGATTCTGTCCGCCTGGTAGAGTAGTAATCTCTGTACCGCGGCCTCCTTCTCTACGTGGCAACCAGAAGTCCTCAAGCATAGTCATGTGACGTCTATCGTCTCTTACTTCACCTGTTGACGCATCGTATACGAGTTTATTTTTATGCTTTACCATCATATCACGCAGGTATTGTTCAGCCTTCATTTTAGGCAGATTACCTACATCAATATAAAAAATTCTTCTTTCCGGGGCTCTAGATAACCTGTATATTACTACAGCATCCTCTAGCATTCTAAGTTGGTTTAGCGGCTTGATGGCTTTGTGCAGGTAACCAAGATTCATTTTATTTCTTGAATCTATAAGTCCGGATGGAACATGGCAAATACTATCAGGAGCAATTTTTACGCCTTGATTGGTAGATAGGTTGCCTTTTGGATTGTACAGATAAAATTCTTTGGCAGCTGGAAACTCGTCGGCTCCGGATTTCGGATCAACTCTTTTCTTCTGCTCACGCATCTTACGAATTTTACGGGGATCGATATAACGAAGCTGTTTAATACCGTCGCGAGGACTCTCTTTGTCGATAACGATCTGATAGTATAACCTGCCGTCCACGTACCAACGTCTAAAGATTTCGTACCCTTTATTTCCAAAGTCTAGCATACGAAGAATATCGTCAAACTCTTCGCGCACGACTTTTTTGATACGGGATGAAAGGTTGGATTCATCAAGAACTATTTCGATAGGATATGCATTGTCATCCATAATAATAGCATCATTAACGATATCTTCAACAGCCTGATCACATTCAGGCTGCATTACCATTTCACGATATTTAGTCACGAGATCTGCTTCAGTCTTTGCTGTAGCCTCGAGATCAAGGTGCGTACCGTAGTGGCCACCAGCGGCGACTTCTGTGGTAGGCTCGTCTTGATCATTAGGAACAATCGCTTGAAGAGTGGCGAGTTCTCGCTCTTCTGCTGATGTCCTAGATATTTCAAATCCAAACAGTTGCATTTTTTACCTCGAAATAAAAAAAAGGGATACTACCTTATATTTAGTACCCCTCTAGACCACCGAAATTTCAAATTAAAGTGCGAAGATTTTACTTGCACCGCTAGAGAATCGTACGGTGATATCACCACCGTTCGGAAGAATGGGTAGACCAGCAGCGCTATCTATAAATGCAATTAGTCTAGACGCAGAGTTTCCGCCTTGTACATCGGTATGGTATATTACCAGAGCTTCACAGTTAGCCCCGGTTACAGATGTAAAATTAGCATCGTCAGCATCAAACACGCCTCCAGCAATGGTGGTGGATACAAGGTTAGATGTCGCTACTACGGCACCGTTAGGTATATCTGCTCGATCTTGATGCGCACTGCTAAAAGTGTATACACCAGTGTCAACAAGCGCTATTGTAACCGTGTTGCTTGATAGGTTCAAATTACCCGCAAGAAAATCTTCTTTTGCTTTAGGGTATAATAGATTAGCCATCTATATGCTCCGAATTAAAATAACAAATTATACACCACCAGCATCGCCGGTAGTACCACCTTGAACTCTCCAATAATCATATTGGAAGGTAACTGCGTATTCTTGAATGCCTTCTGCATCCCAACTTAGGTCGATAGGAGCAAGATCAGAACACCAAATACCATCAAACTCGTACACTCTTAACACTTCACCATCTTTTGCAAACTGTTTTACGAGAGCAGTAGACTTGTAGGAAGAAGGTGTTGTACCTGTTGTTCTTAAGTTACCTTCAAAAGTGTTGAGTTGATTGTTCCATTCTTCAATTGCGTTTCTAATTAGAAAGTCCTCATCGTTTACAATAGTAACTGTCCACGGGTCAAACGTTCTATTACCAGCTAACTTAATCTGACGGCCGAAGTAGGATACAGGAACTGTACCTACTGTAGCGCCAGGTAGCTGCGCAGCGCGAGCCATAAATGGAACTTTAAGATCACCAGCTCCGTTTACTGGGTTAAAGATCTGAACTTCGAATAGGGAAGGACGTGCGCCTCCGAATTCTAGTTGACCTCTAAAATCACTAACATTAAATGCCATCGGTATTCTCCTTTATATGTACGTTATATTTATCCAGATTACCCGGTAATCTCGGAGAATTCAACACCTGTTCTTACAGCAACGAAGTTGAGCTGAATATAGTTTATTGAGCGGCTAGGCTTAACGTATATATCACCTACAAACTCGTTATTGTCTATCACTTGTTGCGTGTTGTTAGTGCTATCACATATAACGGAGAAATCTGTAACACCGCGGCGACCCTTTACATCACGCAAGAATGGCTCTACAAGGTTTTTAAATTGTGCTCTTGTAAACTCATCGTTAACTTCGAATAACGTAGATTGAGATGCTAGTGCTATCGCTTTTTCTAACACAATAAACAATCTTCGTACATTAATTCTATCAAACGATCCTGGAGTAGCTACCATTGTCTTGTCACCGTATAGTACAGTACCTTGACCTGGGAATGTCACTATAGGGTTCACGTTATTCTTATACAGCTCGTCTCGGGCAGCTTTACTTGGATTAAAAGCAAGCTTGACAACGTTCTTAACGTTACCGCGGTTAAAACCGGCAGGTGAGAACCATGGGTCCCTTACTGTATCTGTTCTTACCATTATACCTGCTGTATCACCATTGCATGGTATCCATCTGTATACATCATTGTATTTGTCGTACTGGTATTTCCAGCCGCTGTCCATAACTGCGTATGATGAGGCAGGTAGGCTATCTCTGTATGCTACAATATCTGCAGCCTCTTTACCTGCGTAAGTAGCATTATTAACTACCGTAGAACTTGGAGGTGAGAGACATACTAAACAGTCTTTGCGAACATCAGCAATATTGTTAATTGCGTGTGTTGCAACCGTCTGACCCTGACCTGCGATCATTATAAAAGATATATCGATATCTTCAGAACTTGCAAACTTATCAAGAGCTGTGTTTATTTCACCAGCTGTAGCAGCAGATCCGTCGCTGCCATTAACTAACGATGTGCTCGAAGTTATGCCAGGTACACCATATGTAACTCCATTCGATGCTGTACCAATATTTGTTAAGGTAGAGTCGTGAGCTGCCCACCATACATATCTGGATCTTGAGTTCAATACATCTCTATAATAATTTGATCGACCAGTGGTGTCCTTAGCATCAGATGCTTTAGATACGTTCTCAAAGACTTCTAATACAGTACCTCTGATACCAGTCCATAGACCGTCCTCATCTACAATCGCTATATGTAGACCGTCTCCAGTACTACCAGTATTTGTAGCAAACTGTGTAGTTCCTGGCGCACGACTTGTGCTTGACGCATACTCCCAGTTACGTGTAAGAGCTGTGTTACCTGTTATGGAAGTTCCTGTATATGTTGTAGAAAGAGTAGCAGCTAGTCCACCTGAATCTACTGTTGCAACTCTAATGCTTTGCTTAGAGCCTGTAGTAAGACCTACATCTATTACATCACCAGCAACAAGTGCGCTCGCCTGGTTAGCAGAGAACGCAATAGATGTAGTATTAGATGTAATTGTAAATGTTCCAGCTAGTGTAGACTTATAGGCTGCAGCACTAGGACACTTAGATATTTTTAGTGAATTTCCGAGAGCGCCTGGATACTTAGAAACCACCTCACCAACATTTGAAATACCGGCGTCATAGTTATTTACATAGTCATCGGAATTTTTAATCAGCGTAATAGCTGAATTACCAGCATTACTGGTTGCGTTTTTTAGACCTGTTGAGTTAGCTCTGACCACATACAGTGCATTACCGTAGCTAAGAAAATTAGCTGCGGTAAAGAAACCTTCGTATGTATCTGCAGTAGGTTTACTAAATTGTGAGACTAGTTGATCTTCTGAGGTGACGAGAACTCTTTGTTCTACTGGACCCCATCGAAAGTGACCTGCGATACCGCCTTCTGTAGTGGAGACGGATGGTACTACAGCAGTCAAATCAACTTCACTGACGTTTACGCCGGGCGATACCTGAAATGGCATTGTATTCTCTCCTTATATAAGTTTTATTCTTTTTTTATTTATAATAGGTGTGATTTCAACGTCTCACCATTTCTCCGTAATTGTGTCAGCGGACGGCAATGACCATCCTAATCTCTCTGTGTCAATATTTATAATACCATCATCCTCACGTCCATCATCTATGAATCCGAAGGGCAGCATCTCATCCTCAATCATCTGCTGATTATCTTCAAACAATTTCTTACGGAGATCGCTGTCTGTAAGCTCTTTAAAATAATCTTGCCTTATTAGCCACGAGAACAATACCATACACATTACAACATCATCATGAAAACCTTCTTCAGCTGCGTAGCTTTCTTTTATCTGTACGAAGTTACACAGCTCTGTAATGTAATCGTAGTCCTCAAATATTAACTTATCTTGCTCTACTACATCTTTAAGCGTTGAGCAGCCCAGACGCTTAACAGACTTCGTGGTTCTAACGCCAAGTTGCGAGCGTCCTCCGCCAAAACCTGAGCTTATAACCTGCGACCCATTTCTCTGTGATATTCTAAAAACATTTTCATATTCAAAGTCATGAAAGAGTATATTAGAAACCTGCTCTCCAATGTCGTTTATTTCCACGAGAGTAAAGGCATCATTATATTTTTTTGCGGCGTTAAATATTACATCCGGGTAGAGCATAGGAGAGATGTCTCGACTACGGTATAATCCTACCCCTCTATAAGGATATTCAGTTATATCGAATACCACAAATGCAGAATAATCTTGCCCTAATCCTCTTGATGTATCAACAACAATAACATAGGTATGACCTCGTTTAGCTTCTTCGTAACACTTAAAATCATTCTTTTCATATAAAGGCTTTCGAAACGTTAGAGCTTTAAGTTTAGTTGGATGTATAAGGGTATTAGTACTACCAAGGAACTCACACTCAAACTCTTGTCTGAACTGTTCTTCTGATGTGTTGCGTATTATTTCTTCACGCCACTTCTCATCCCGGCCCGGCACATCAGACCAATGTATCTCTACTCTCTCGTAATCATTTCTACCTTCTTCGCTATCAACCCATATCTTGTAGAAGAGGTTCATACCGTTTGGCGTAGAAGTAATAATAACTTTAGATGTTTTACCAGAAGAAATCGTAGGGAATACTGAAGTAAAGAACTCTTCTTGTATATTATTAGGAACGAACGCAAACTCATCTAGGTAAATAAGGTTTTGAGACGTACCACGAATAGCACTCGATGATGTCGAGGAGGCTATTATTGTTGTACCGTTTTCAAGTACGATACTTGCTTTATTCCACTCTAGAACACCTTGTTGCATCCATTTAGGTAGGTGCTCGTACATTAGCTGTATTCTACCTAGAATTTCAATCGCTTGCGATCTCTTATTCGCTAATATTGCAATGTTGTATTCTTGGGTAAAGAGAGCTTTCCATAATATATAAGCACCTACAGTAGTTGTCTTACCAACCTGGCGAGGAAGCTTGCATACAGAGAATCTATTTTCATCGAATGTCTTAACCATTTCATCCTGAAAGTCCCAGGTGTCGAACGGTACAAGTCCTTCATCGATGCTTACTATTCTTACATATTTCTTAATGAAGTAGGTGTGGTTGGTAGCACACTTAATATATTCTTGAATTTGCTCTTGTGTATACTCAACATTTACACCAGCTGCTTTTAGGTTCTGATTACCTAGATATATTTCCGGCATAACAGTTGCACTCTCTTATGGATACCATTATAATGACTGTGTAGGGAAAGAAGGGTACTACTTAAGTTTAATAAGACCTGATGATACTAACTTGTCTCTATTAACTAAATGAGCTTCATGAATATCATCTTTGCTCTGTCCATGATATGCTACGGCGTGACTTTCTGCTACTAGTATTTCGGATACAGCGCACCATCTATCTTCTTCAGCATTATATACGTTAAAGTCTCCAAGTATACGTCCAAACTTTCCTTTCATATCTTCACCATCTCGCGCGGCGAATGTCTTAAGTATACATTTTTTACCGAGGAGCTCTTTTAATCTCTTTTTAGAGGCGAGTCCGAATACTTTTTCTACCTTGTCGCGAGTCCTGCTCTCAGGGGTATCGATACCATATAGACGAACCCTTTCCTTCTTCATCCATATACCAAATCCCAGATCAACGTCAACATCTACTGTATCACCGTCTATTACTCTCACTATTACAGCCTTATATTCATACATCAGTTTTTCTATCCCTAATTAATTTTTGAAGCTCTGACGTATTACCTATAAACAATGCATTTGTTACATTCTTAGGACCTGCAGCAGTTTCTTCTTTGAGTTTTTTTACTTTAGTTTGAACTTCGAGTAGATCTTTATTTGCATCTGATAATGTCTTTATGAGAGTACTCACAATCTCGAATGCTCTTGGCGACTCACTTTGATTAGCTATTTCAACTAACGTGTTTAACGCATCTGAGCCCCTCTCTATTACGTTGTACAAGTTTTCTCGCGCGTATTGATAGTCTGCATCTACATCATCAGAACCTTCGGGAGACAGGGGCTTCCTAGGGGTATCGTTAACCAGTTCACCCTCAACGTCATTATTATCAGACGGTATATCGAATATTTCTTCGAAGCTTTCTTCCATCTTTGTCTTCTTCATATTATTACTCAGTTAATGTTCTCGCAAATCCATAATCATCATCTGCGTCTATATCATTAGCTGATACAGATCGCGCAGTATTTGAGGTAGGAACTCCACCTGATGTAAGACCTGGCGTTGTAGTAGATATTAGCTCAGGAGATGTGGACTCAACGTCTGATGAATAATTGACAGTAGCCCTTTTAATAACACCTGATGTGGATACGGGGCCGAATATGTACCCTTTCATTGTAAAGCTGAGATTCCATATCAACGCTCTTCTAGTAGAGAAGTCGCCCTCGTATGTGTCTTCGACAGTAACACTATTTAGTGTACATGGTACATCGTATGCTAGGTTCATTTCTGGTATTAAATTAATACTGTTTGTCCATTCAGGTTGAAAGTATGGAAGTATTTGCTCTAATATTTGAGTACCATCGTCTGCATTCTTAACAAATATACTCATCTGAAAATTTATATCGTACGGTACGGGTCTGTATTGTGATAATAGGTTCTTGCTGTTAGAGTTGTTTGTGCTAAAATTCTTCTGTGTAGAGGGAAGCTTTCTAATTGATGCATAGCTAATATCGGTCATCTCGAACCCTATTCTAGGAAGGGATACCGCTACATCCTGATCAAGATTAGGATCTTGTGCTAACCGTACTAAAAACTTTTCTTTTGGACCGTATGCGATTGGTACTTTAAGCGTCTGTATTCTCTCGTTGTTTGAATTAAAACGCTGTACATAAACACCGTTAAACATATTGCCGAAGACAACAACATATTTTCTTAATGTACCGTGGTAGAATGTGTTACCAAACATTATTAATACCTATCTATTTCGCCGAACGGATTAATTTCACTGAAGTCTAGTATATTTTCAGCTTGTGTTTGGAAGAACTCGTTATTTGCAGATGCATCAGCGTCCTCGATTCTGTATTCTTGTAGTAATGTACCACCATCTTCAAGCTGAGTTACTCCGGTACCATCTTCAAGAGTAAACTGGTTATCTAATGTATTAAGACTGTATGTAGTTTCAATGCTATCAATATTTGAATCACCAGTATTGAGTTCCTCGGAACTATACTCAAATAACTCGCATCTTATATCGTACGTCTGTAATCTACCTGATTGATAGAATATCTGCTCATGCTCTACAAATTTAATTTCAAATATCTTATCTACCATAGGGAAATGTATTAAATCCCCTTCCTGCGGTCGATTTATTGTATTAAGGTAGTCGGACCCTTCAAGCATAAAAGAGTCTGTATCTTTAGATCCTGCTAGATATTGACGGGAAGGAGTCTTCGTACTTCCATCCTCAAAGATAAGATTATAACCTACCTGGGATATAATTTTTGGTGATGTTATAGCTTGATCAAATCTCTTTCTTGCTACAGTGAACGTTATTTGATCTCTAATTTCTAGTCCGAACCGCGAGAGTAAGTCACCTTCTCCTTCGAAGCCTTCAACGTTCTTAATGTACATCTCTACATCAATAGCCTCATCAAACTTAGATAATGTATCCTCTCCGAAAAGAAGATCAATATCTACCGTTGTTCTGGGTAGATACTTAACGTTATGCCCGAACATCTTTATCGCTTCGATTGTTAAATCTTCGACAAGATCTTGCTCTCGACCATACGCAAAATTATTAAAGTATACGTTAGTAGCCATATTAACCTATCATATCATGTACAGGAAGACTGTAACTAGAAATCATCTCATCTTCCAGTTTCATAATAGCTTCTTGAGACTCTTCCCATATCTTCTGACCATTAAACGTTAACCCGCCTGGCATCTGAAGACCTTCAAACTTTTTAAGATTCTCGCCCCACTGTCGCTTGAAGAGTTGGGTAGTGTAACGAAGAAGCCATCTATCACTGTACATATCGGTACTAATGTCAGGATCAAGTACTTGATACGCGTCAAGCACAATAAAGCTACCAAGCGGTATTTTATCTTCCCAACTCGTGTCGATATAGACTCGATCGTTATGTCGATTATATCTGATAGGCTGCTTACCAACGAACATCTCTTCAAGCATATTAACATGAGTCATAGCCATAGAGTATGGTACAATAGAAGATTGTAGCATGTTGTATAAATCATTAAGATGTATTTGATATCTAACGTTGAAAAGATTATTTACAGAATAGGTACCACCGATTGCAAAGCAACCAGATACGCCAATAATAACCTCAGGTACAGTTATATAACCGTTGACTTGGTCTTCAGCCGTACATTGATGTCTATAATATACACGCTCTGTACCATCAAAGTGGTAGTCTCTGTAATAAGCAATTGCTTCATCGATGCGGTCTTCCAGCTGCTCATCATCAACGTTAATATCTACAACCGGTTTACCGAGATTACGTAAGCACCATTCTTTAAGCTGTTCGCGCGAGTTAGGTTTAGACATATTTAGTTGCCATATATAGTAGATGTAGTTATAATTATTATCTATTTATCATTTAGAATGAGGCAGTCATGGGAAGATATTCCACAGATATAACCAGTGCAAACGCTCCGATGAGCAATTCAGGTCAATCAACGGGTCAGCAAATGAACAATAACTGGCCAACTACATTTAATAAACCGGTTGTTGCGTTAGATTTAAACGGTGTTATCATAGAAGATAAGCTTCTAAACACTACGGCTAACATAGTACCTATTCAAGGAAGTCTTGATGCGATAAGGGCGTTGCGACTGAAAGGTCATAAGGTAAGTATTCTTTCTGATCAACCAGCAATTATGCAAGGTAATATGAATACAGAACATATGGACGCAGCTGTTAATCAACTGATGCAAATATTCGGACAAGCAGGTATAATGACAATAGATGGTCTACTGTACAATACAAGCTCTTTAAATAATGACGAATACGCTAAGCCCAATGTGGGAATGGTTAAAAGAATATATAATGATACAAATGGAGCGGTAGATCTTAAAAAGGGATGGTATGTTGGCGATAGTATTGAAGATCTCAAAATGGCTGATAATGCAGGTGCTAAGCCCGTTTTAGTGCTTTCCGGTAACGGTGAAAAGACACTAAAAGAGCTCGACAGAAACAGTAACAAGACATTAAAAAAGAAGACTCAAGTATACAATACTTTACTCGACTTCGCTAACACTCTCTGATTCATTTACATTAGTTCTTAGATTCTGATTATACTTAAAAAGAACTCCTCTCTCTGGAAGATACAGATACTCAATATCACTATTCATGATTGTTGATACTGCATCTTCCAAGCTTTCTACTAGCGGCTCACCGGCTAAATTAAAGCTTGTATTAAATACAATAGGCACACCGGTAATAGCTTCGAACTCTTTAATTATATCATAGTATACAGGGTTCTGTTCTTCACTCACCATCTGAATTCTACACGTGCCATCTACGTGTGTAATAGCAGGAGCTTCGCCGTGCTTTTCTAGCTTAAAATCCATTGCGTGCATCATGAACGGGGTTTCTTTTAGCCCGTGAGTAACAAACCATTCTTCAAACTTCTCTACAAGCATCGAACCCGCGAAAGGTCTAAACCATTCTCGCCCTTTAACTTGATTAACAAAGTCCTTACCTTTAGGGTCTGTAGGGTCATACATTATTGATCTATTACCTAGCGCCCTTGGGCCTGCCTCTGAACGACCTTGAAATAGAGCAACAATATTTCTATCTGCAATTAATTTTGCTATATCAGCAGAAGAAACTTCGCTTATTTCAGCACCATCAATCGTTTCCAATAATTCGTATCGCTCTTCGCGCTCTGCTCCAATGTATAGGGATGTAAGGGGTCTAATAGTCTCATCTTTTTTCTCTGTATGATAAACATACTTGGCTAATCCAATAGATGTACCGCCATCATGAGCAATTGGATCAAACCATATATTTAGATCAGGAAATCTTTCCTGTAAATAGTAGTTAGCAACACAGTTTAGTCCATAACCACCTGCAACCACAACATTAGTTTTACCAGTAGCAGATACTGCGCGATCGATTAAGTCTCCCACTAATTCTTGTGTTTCTTGCTGCACTCTCCAGGCAAGATTTTTAGCAGCGTCTGTAACCTTAGACGGATCATTGTGCCATTCAGCAGGGTCACCCGTTAACGCCAAGGATTCGTACCGTGTATGGTCAATATATGCACCAGCCGGGTAGTTAGGAATTAGAACATTTTTATCTCCGCGGCCATTGATAAACAGCTTAGGAATACTTTCATCATCTCTACCGTACGGAGCCAGTCCCATTGTCTTACCAGCTTCTATAAAACCAAACCCTAGATAATGAGATACTGCTTCAAAGGCCTTTGTTATAGTAACAGCAGAGTCCATCTCTAAACCTACACCTGAAACTCTCTGCGTATCATTATTGCCTCCGTAGCCCTTAAACACTTGCTCGATGTTCGCAGGGTATGAGCAATCATATATAGACTCTGTTTCAAAGCCGGTGTTTGTATTCTTACCCTTTTCATCGAGTGGAATATCGTGACGGGAACCAGCCCCATCTACGATTACAGCAACGGCATCCTCAAAACCTGAATTGTAAAATGCTTCAGCTGCATGTCCAAGATGATGTTGATCCCCGAGATTTATCGTTTGAACATTAGGACAAAATTTACGCACTAGTGCTGTATAGGGATCCTCTCCTGTCCACGGAAGCGTGGGGAACTCACCAGAAGTTCCTCCTAGCACTATAACATCTACACCGTATCTAATCGCTTCGAGTATACCTCTGAATGGGTTTCCATCATACTTAGAACGAGATAATCTCTCCTCTTCGATATAAAACTTAAGCTCACCATCCACTAGGAAAGCTGCAGAGCCATTATGTCCGGGATTTACTGCAATAATATTCATAATCTATTTTACCTTTGCTTCAATATCTTTTGCTATAGAGGCATATAATTCGTTAACTTCATCGTCATTTAGATCCATACACCTATCATTAATTCTATCGGCTAAGTGGCTGTCAAGACCTGTCATTCGAATTGGAGAGTATTTTTTTGTTACTCCTTGCTTTTCATAGATGTTAAAAAAGTCAGGATATGTAGTGTTAATGGCATATGTAGACCCCATGACAACAGTACCCGGCTTATTAAAGGCTCGTGCCATATGTTGACCAAGAGAATCACACCCGATGAAATAATCTGAAGCCTCAATAATAGAGGCCCACACTCTAAGATCCCCTTTTGGCTTCGATGTTATATCGTCCCCTGGAACAATAAAATTTTCTTCTCCGAAAAAGATAATATTGTATTTTGTAGAGAGCTTCTTAATCAGCTTAAGGTATACAGACGGTTCAATAGAGCGCGTTGAGTCGTCAATGATATCATTTTGATCTACTCGGTTAGCTGATCGGCCGAACGGCTGTATGACTATTGTTTTTTGTTTTTGCTGCTGTGCTTTTGCTTCGGCAATAAGTTGCGCAGCTGCCTTCTCTTCTCCTTTGTTCAAGACTAGTGTCGGTACGTCCAGATCAGAGTGATCATCCGTATCGTTAATAGCTTCGTCGAACGCCTCGACAAGAGATTTTTTTTGGTTGAAATAGGAGGGTAATCTGTAGGGTTCCGGGGAGATTACTTCATCGCAAAGTCTAATAGTATTATCGAATATACCTTTAGTATCAAACGAGTATGTTATATCTTGGAGCTCAGGGATACCCCATAACAAGGTATCCCATCCTCCGATTAGTATTGATATATCATGATCAGGGTTCTTCTTCACGTATTTGATTAGAGCAGGTATAGCAGCAATAACACGACCAGCGCCGCCATCAATCATAATAGCTTTCTTCATTCTTTCACCTCAAGGTTATTATAAAATAATAATGTATTATCTATAGTATTATATATCTAATCTAAAAGCCACGTTTTATTCAGGTTTAGTAGGCCATACAATAGCGAACACGTTAGCAGTCGAAGGTAAATCACGCAACGCTTGTCTATATGTAACCATATCAGATGATACCGTTGTACTACCTTCGATTGCCATTAGTGTTACGTAGTCAGTTTCACCTAATAACCTAGTGCGCTCATCTCGTAGCTGATCCATAGTAGCTTCTTGAGCTTCGGTAAGAGCATCACCCTCCTTAGCAACAAGTGTAACACGTAGCGTAGCTCTCTTTAGCTCTGGATCTGAGTCGGGTACAATTTCAAGTACAGGATCAGTAACAAACTCCGTCGCATAATTATGTGGACATTCTACGAGGTTTTCCGGAATCTGACCATACAATCTGTAGTAAGTTTCACCGTCTATTTCACCTTTATCTACCCCCTCAGGCAAGGTACCTGAGGAGTATTCAACAAAAGCATCTTCATCATCAAAACGTACATATCTATTTGTGTTTTCTAATTTCATTTTAATAACCTATATTGAGTATAATTCAGTATTTGACAGTGGATGTATGGCTCGTGGATTCATATAAGCTCCACTAGAGTCTCTACCAGCTACGACAACAGAATTGAGCGTATGGGTAATACCACATTGCATACCACAGTTACAATACGTACCTCGTGTATATTCACCTGTATTCCAGAACAGTTTGTCAGGTGCTGTGTTAGCGCCGCAGTCGGTATTGAAGTTCTGGTGGCCTATTGTCCATGTACATGATCCAGTATCGTAATTCAAACCACACAAATTACATGAGCAAGCAGAGTCGCAGGTAGCTGAAGCAGAAGATGAATATATGCAGTGACATGATCCGCCTATTTCAATTTCAGCTATAACTGGACCACATTTCGAGGCACCGCCCACAGGCCAGTCATTACAGCAGACATAAGTGTTCTGATCCATATTACAATCTGTACACCAGCAGCAACAGTATGTTCGGTCATAAGCGGTACCACCTGAATTACGACTATATATTACTGACATTCCGAAGCCATTGCAGCAGTCGTTTTTGCGCGAAACTACAGCTATATGACATAACTGACAATCCCAATGTACAAGAGGCTTATGATATTGCAATGATCCGGTGTTACCACAATATCTGGTGATGTGACAACAGTTTCCAATATTAGTAAAGGTATTCACAGCAGTGCCATAAGTGCAATCCCTAAAAATCGCTACCTTGTTTGTCCAACAATGGTTGGTTAAACACGTCATACCAACAGCGGCAATATATTCAGCATTCGCGGTCATTGTGAAAGATCCAACTAACTCATGACCAAGGCAGTCGTTTTGACATAAACCTTGACCACCTATCCACATCCTGCAGTTGACTTGTCCGCCAGCGATACGTAAGTCGTGTCGGTTAGAGCAGAAACAAAGCATATGGCAATTAGAGGCCGAGCTCGGATACTGATCGTCAACACCACTACATGGAGATATTTTTGTGAAAATTGCATGTGCACATGTATGTTCTTTAGTAGGGTCTAAATATGCTATTACTGCAGTATGACCTTTGTCGAAATCCACATTAGGATTTACCGAAAAAGTGGTCCACATATCGTTATAACAGACGTTACATCTCTCTCCAGTACTAAACAACTCACAAGGTTCGCTGCTTTTGTCACGATATTCACCTCTTTCCACAAAGGCTTCGAGATCTAAGCATTTGTACATTGCCTTCGAACATCGATTACATACATACAAGAGCTCAGCTGATATAAGCAAGTTTTTAGACGGCCATACAGCAATCGGTCGGAATGTACCAGCTTTACCCTCTACTGGAACGCATCTGTTATTTACACAACACTCCACCGAAAAACCACCCATTGCAACCGAACAGGGGCGATAGACCTTTGGGTGACTACAAGCTCCACACGTTTGGTTTGTGTAGTAATCTACCAGTTGATGCTTACACGCAAATCCGCATGTATCATATCCCAGTACAATACCTTTAGCATCATGAGCACAGCCCAAAGGCATTGTGCAGATGCAAGTGCAGTTGTCCGAAAGGCAGTAGTTGTTTATATAACTAGGAACAATAGTATAAGGCTTATTTTTATAAGTAAAAGTAAGCGAGCGAGTCTGATTAGATTGTATACCGCAACGACCATTTTCAAG
>Ga0180120_10000595_pt1 | contig 18348 bp, 14 predicted proteins | sample CPBDNA_3_FD_129677 | JGI IMG/M metagenome (GOLD analysis project Ga0180120, IMG submission 129677) | Freshwater to marine salinity gradient microbial communities from Chesapeake Bay, USA - CPBay_Spr_31_0.2_DNA (version 2) (version 2) | ecosystem: Environmental > Aquatic > Marine > Coastal ... | reverse complement strand
CTGCTCGATGCTCGCCATGCGATTTCTGTGACTGAGCGTCAGCGCTATATTTTGCGTGTACGTACATTGTCTCGTGCAGTTGCTCAGGGTTATTTTGATTCACGGTTAGCGCTCGGCTTCCCTCTCGCCGATAAAGATCTTGCCGAAGAAGTCATAGCACGAGTCGCTTCAGAAAAGGCGCAGGAACTGGCTAAGCAAGAACGCGCGAAAAAGAAAGCGGAGGCATCCAAGTGAGTAAAGATTTTCTAGTTGAAATTGGCACTGAAGAGCTGCCTCCTAAAGTGTTGCGCCAGCTGTCTGAGACCTTTGCCAGCGGCATTACCCAGCGTTTAAAAGAACAGCAACTAAGCTTCAATCAGATGACGGCCTTTGCTGCGCCACGTCGCCTGGCGGTGTTGATCAAGGATCTGGATGAACAGACTCCCGATCAGGATATTGTCAGCTGGGGCCCGCCGCTTAAAGTAGCCTTTGATGCGGATGGCCAGCCAACCAAAGCTGCCGAAGCCTTTGCGAGAAAGAATGGTCTCGAAGTCGCAGTCTTGGCTGAGCTCGTGGAAAACGACGGGCAGCAGGACAAGCTCTGTGTTCGCCAGAGTATTTCCGGTAGCAATACCGAAGCCCTATTGGGTGAGGTTATCAATCAATCACTGGCCGCTCTGCCGATTCCCAAGCCAATGCGCTGGGGTCGCAGCCGCCAGGAATTTGTCCGGCCTGTGCAGTGGGCTGTAGTGCTATTTGGCAATGAGACAGTGGCAGTCGATATTCTCGGCGTGACCAGTGGCAACCTTAGTCGCGGCCATCGTTTTCACAGCACTGGCGATATTCAAATTACATCCCCTGCCAGTTATCGGGACACACTGCTCGATGCCTTTGTTATGGTGGATTTTGCTGAGCGTCGGGAGTTGATTCGTCAGGGTGTGATGGCGGCAGCAAAGACGGCTAATGGCCAAGCTGTGATCGACGAGAGTCTCCTCGAGGAAGTCACGTCACTGAATGAGTGGCCAGTGCCCCTAATGGGTCGCTTTGAGGAGCACTTTTTAGAAGTTCCCGCCGAGGCTTTAGTGTCATCAATGGCGCACCATCAAAAATATTTTCATGTGGTCGATGCCAACAATAAGCTGCTGCCACTATTTATCACTGTTGCCAATATCGCCAGCGCTGATCCACAACAGGTTATCAATGGCAATGAACGCGTAATACGTCCGCGGCTTGCCGATGCGGCGTTTTTCTATAATACAGACTTAAAAACCACACTCGACGCAAGGCGTGAAACTCTGCGCAAGATTGTTTTCCAGTCAAAGCTCGGTACTGTCTACGACAAAACGGCACGGGTCAGCGAGCTGGCGAAAATATTGGCACCGTTTGTGGGAGCTGATGTAACCGCTGCTGGACGCGCGGGAGAGCTGAGTAAATCTGACTTAGTCAGTGAAATGGTCGGTGAATTTGATGATCTGCAGGGGGTTATGGGGCGCTACTACGCACTCAATGACGGCGAAGACCCAACGGTTGCAGACGCCTTATTGGAACAGTATCTGCCACGCTTTGCCGGCGATGCGATTCCAGCCAGTGCTACTGGTGCGGCACTGGCACTAGCCGACCGCTTGGATACTCTGGTGGGTATCTTCAGCATTGGTCAGCAGCCCTCCGGTTCTCGAGACCCGTTTGCCCTGAGACGAGCCAGTCTGGGCATACTGAGGATCATTATTGAGCGCAACATAGACATAGATTTAAAAGTCGCAATAGCCGCAGCCGCACAGCAGTTAGCTCTAACTGAAGTCTTAAATGGTAATCTTGAGCAAGTGCTTACTTACGTTACTGAGCGCCTAAAGTCTTGGTATCGGGATGAAAATATTACTCCTGAGGTATTTGCTTCCGTAGCAGCCATGGAGCTTTCCAACCCCTTGGATATCAATGCCCGAGTCAAGGCTGTAGATGAGTTTTCCCGGGCAGTTGAAGCGGTGGCCCTAGCCTCGGCTAATAAGCGCGTGCTAAATATTTTAGCTAAACAAGGCGAGACCAAGGTTGCAGCTAAGGTTGATTCAACTTTATTTGAAGACCCGGCAGAGATTCAACTAGCGGCAGAGATAGAACGCTTACGCCTGCTGATAGCGCCACTGGTGGAAGAACGCAACTATATGGGCGTGCTCGCGGCGCTAGCAACGCTGAGGGAGCCAGTTGATACCTTCTTTGACGGCGTACTTGTGATGGCAGACAACCCTGAGGTTCGCGCAAATCGACTAGCCTTGCTCCACAGCTTGCGACAGCTGTTTTTAAATGTTGCCGATATCTCACATCTTGTGGTCACTAAGTAAGATTCTATCCGGGTAATATAGCTTGCAGCAGTTGAACACATAGGCGGGGAGCGTTAATGAGCAGTATCAATAGAATGATGAAAATTTGGCAGGGAACAAGAGCCTTTGTGTTCTATGTTGGCTTGGTGGCATTGATTCTGCTGATGCTGCTAGCCCTCTGCCTAGTGGGGTTCTTACCGTTTCGCTACCGCCAACTCTGCGTTACCTCTGGCAATAGAGTTCTTATGCTATGGCTGCGCCTCACCTGCGGGGTAAAAATAAATGTTCGTGGACTCGACAATATTCCAACCAGTGCCTGCGTAGTGCTCAGCAATCATCAAAGTACTTGGGAAACCTTCTTTCTGCAGTACTTGTTTGTTCCCGCCAGCGTAATCCTCAAACGTGAGCTTCTGTGGATCCCGTTTTTTGGTTGGGGGCTTTATTTTATGCGGGCCATTGCGATCAAACGATCCAATCCAGCTGGGGCTATTCGGCAAGTATTGAAACAGGGTAAACAGCGCTTGGCCAAGGGAATTAATGTGGTTATTTTCCCTGAGGGCACAAGAGTTCGCGGTGCGGATTTGGGGGCGTTTATGACCAGTGGTGCGGCTCTGGCAAAGAGCGCAGGCGTCCAACTGCTTCCGGTTCGTCATGACGCAGGGCATTGCTGGCCCGCGGCCAGTTGGCTAAAAACACCAGGAACAATCAACCTGGTTATCGGTCCACCTATAGATACAGACCAGGACAATCCCCGCGAACTAACCGAGCAGGCTCGCCAGTGGATAACCGATGCGCTGTAATGAGCTACCGGATTAGTAGACAAAACCTTATAAGATAGCCTGTATTACTGATGAAACCGACCAATAAAAACGCCGCCTAGGGAAACTAGGCGGCGTTTTTACGTTATGGTTTTATCTGGCCTTGCTTTAAGCCGCTTGGCCCATTGGAACCCGTTAAAAGCTGAATATAGGTTAAACGTCCAGATTGACCACCGACAGAGCATTGGTTTCAATAAAGTCGCGACGGGGCTCAACCTGATCGCCCATCAGGGTAGTAAACATCTGATCCGCCGCAATGGCGTCTTCGATAGTCACTCGCAACATGCGTCGAACATCGGGGTCCATGGTCGTGTCCCACAGCTGGCCTGGGTTCATTTCACCCAGTCCTTTGTAGCGCTGGGTGCTGATACCTCTGCGCGATTCAGCCATCAGCCAATCCAAGGCTTCGGTAAAGCTCTCAACCTGGGCGTTACGCTCACCTCGCTGCACATAGGCACCTTCTTCTATCAGTCCCTGCAACACGTCGCCAAGACCGGAGATAGCACGGTACTCATTGGCAGCGAACAATTCACGACTGAGTAGATGATAGTTGGGAATTCCATGAGCAGTGATCTCAACCATTGGCTGGAAAATATTGTGTTCTTTATCTTCGTCCACCAAGACTTTATAGCGATGAGTTCCGCTATCAGAATTTTCGAGCTTTTCCTGAAGATCGGCACACCAGACAGCAAGATCGCCAGCATTTTCCAGAAGTTCTGCAGAAAACTTTTTCGTATAGACAAGTGCCTCGAGGATTTCTTTTGGGTAAACCAGCGACATGCGGTCAACAAGACCAAGAACATGACGGTACTTGCCTACCAACTCTTCAAGCGCTGTTCCCTTGATCCCAGGCGCTGTAGCGTTGACATACAGAGCAGCATTTTCAAGCGCTTTAGCGGTTAAGTACTCCAGCAATGCATCATCATCTTTTACGTACTTCTCGCTCTTTCCACGATTGACTTTATACAGTGGCGGTTGGGCGATAAAGATATGGCCCTGCTCTACCAACTCGCGCATTTGGCGGAAGAAGAAGGTTAATAGCAAAGTACGAATATGCGATCCATCCACATCCGCATCGGTCATGATAACCACGGTGTGGTAACGCAGCTTAGTGACATTAAACTCTTCGGCACCAATACCACAGCCCAGAGCGGTAATCAGAGTGCCCACTTCGGCACTGGAAAGCATCTTATCGAAACGGGCCTTCTCGACATTGAGGATCTTGCCTTTAAGGGGAAGAATTGCCTGAGTACGGCGATCTCGGCCCTGCTTAGCAGACCCACCAGCAGAATCTCCCTCCACCAAGTAGAGTTCAGATAAGGCGGGGTCTTTTTCCTGACAGTCGGCTAGCTTACCCGGTAGGCCAGCAATATCCAGCGCACCCTTTCGTCTAGTCATCTCTCGAGCTTTTCGAGCAGCCTCTCGAGCGCGGGCTGCGTCAATCATTTTATTTACGACGGCACGGGCGTCCTGGGGGAATTCAAGTAAAAACTCAGTAAATTTCTCGCCCATCTCCTGCTCAACAGCCGTTTTAACCTCTGAGCTCACCAGCTTGTCTTTCGTCTGTGAAGAAAATTTTGGATCTGGCACTTTCACCGAGACAATTGCCGTTAGACCTTCACGGGCGTCGTCTCCAGTAGTAGCAACCTTTGCTTTGCCGTTGATGCCCTCTTTCTCAATATAGGTGTTGAGGCCTCGAGTCAGGGCTGAGCGGAAACCGGCCAAGTGTGTGCCGCCATCGCGCTGGGGAATATTATTGGTGTAGCAGTGTATATTTTCCTGAAACCCATCGTTCCACTGGAGTGCGACCTCAACACTGGTGCCATCATCACGCTGAGTACTAAAATGCATAACCTTGTTAACAATGGTTTTATTGGTATTAAGGAACTCAACAAAGGCTCTCAAGCCACCTTCATAGGCATAAACCTCCTCCTTACCATTGCGCTCGTCAGCTAAGACAATGCGAACGCCAGAATTCAGGAAAGACAACTCCCGCAGACGCTTGGCCAAAACATCGAAGTGAAATTTAATATTGGAGAACGTATCCGCTGAGGGCACGAAGTGTACCTCTGTGCCGGAAACATCTGTATCGCCAACAATCGTCAGCGGCCCCTGAGGCTCGCCATGAGAGTAATGCTGCTCATGAACCTTGCCGTTGCGGCGAATCGTTAAGCGCAGTGCCACTGAAAGCGCATTCACAACTGAAACACCTACACCGTGGAGACCACCAGAAACCTTGTAGGAGTTGTCGTCAAATTTACCGCCAGCGTGAAGCACAGTCATAATGACCTCTGCTGCAGATACGCCCTCATCGTGCATCTCTGTGGGAATACCACGCCCGTTATCAGAGACAGTGATGGATTCATCCTGATGAATAACAATTTTAATCTCGGAACAATGACCAGCCAAGGCTTCATCAATGGAGTTATCCACCACCTCAAACACCATATGATGTAAACCAGTACCATCGTCAGTATCGCCAATGTACATACCCGGACGCTTGCGCACGGCGTCTAAGCCTTTTAGTACTTTAATACTCGAAGAATCGTAATTCTGTTCGTCAGTCATAAACTCTCTATTCCTGTTGTTTCATCAGTCGAAGCCTCCCCATGTTCCATGTGGAACATCTTGTGGGGCATCTTTTCCAGCAAACACTCAAAATCTTGTTTATCCACACCAGTGATAAAGTACTGGCAGCCAAGATCATTTAGATAAGCAATCACCTGCCCTCTATGCTGATAATCAAGTTCAGCGGGCAAGTCATCCAAAAGGAAGAGGCAGGACTCACCCGACTTTTCCCTATAATGACCTGCCTGAGCTAACTTAAGCGCATAAACAAGGAGTTTGATCTGCCCTCTCGACAGATGATCAGCCGCTGGCTGGCCATCTACCTTTATTCTTATATCCGCTCTGTGCGCACCATGATTTGTCGTTTTCGTGGCTATATCTCGAGCCTGGTCCTGAACATATACATCCTGTAGTGATCGACTATCATCCCAACCACAGTAGTACTCCAAGCTTATCTCACCTAGACCATCAAAGGCGCTTAGGGCTATTTGGATCTGCTTGCTAAGCTGCGATAAGTAAGCCTGCCTGAACTCAGTAATCTGCTCGCACAACGGGATGAGTTCAGCTGTCCAGGTGCTCAACATATCCTCGTCCATTCTACCATGGCGAAGCAGTTGATTGCGCTGTTTTAGCGTTTTTTGAAAACGCCTCCAGACCTCGGTATAAGTATGTTCCACGTGGAACACACCCCAATCCAAAAACTGCCTGCGCTGCAACGGTCCACCCTCGAGAAGCATAAAGCTATGGGCATCAATTAACTGTAGGGGTAACTCGGAAACCAGCTGTACCGCCGACTGTAGGGCCTGACCGTCTATACGCGCTTCAAACTGCCCTTTTGATGTGCGCTTAATGCCAAGCTGATGGCTGGAACCGCTAACATCTCGATTAAGCCGCGCAGATACAATTAGCTCAGCGGCGTTACTGTTGACCACGACCCGGAGATCACGATGACGGAAAGAGCGGCCACGGCCGAGTAAATAGATAGATTCCAGAAGACTGGTTTTGCCGCTGCCATTGGCCCCGAAGATAATATTGGCCTGGGGATGGCAGGACAACTGGACAGCTTGCAGGTTGCGCACCTGAAATATATCCAGTTTTGATAGAAACATTAGTTAGCTGCGCCGGCCACTATAGAGAAGTAAACCAATACCTCTCTACAGTCGCATAGGCATAACAACGTAGACAGCAGATCCGTCAGCGGCATCTTCCACTAGGGCACTACTACTGGAATCAGATAGAGTCAGCCGAACCCCGTCACCTTTTAAGACATTGAGTACGTCGAGCAGATAACTAACATTGAAGACAATCTCCAACTCATCTCCAGCATAGTCAACACCGACTTCTTCTTCAGCCTCTTCCTGCTCTGGATTGTTGGCGACCATTTTGATGGCGCCATTGGACAGCATAATGCGTACCCCACGGTACTTCTCGTTAGAGAGAATAGCTGTACGACCAAAGGCCTGCTTGAGCTCGGCACGATTGCCTTCGACCAATTTGTCACCACCTTTGGGCAATACGCGGTCATAGTCCGGGTAAGCTCCATCAACCAGCTTGGAAGTGAAGCAATAATCGCTACCATCTACACGAATATGGTTTGAACCCATGGCAACACGCACAACACCCTCATCACCCACCAAGCGAGAAAGCTCAATAACACCTTTGCGCGGCAATATTGCTTTGGTCAACTCGCCGATCTCAATATTGCACTCAGCATCACAGAGCGCCATGCGATGACCGTCTGTAGCTACCGCACGGAGTTTGTTGGCACTTACTTCCCACAACATACCATTGAGGTAATAGCGCACATCTTGCTGAGCCATAGCAAAAGACGTGGCGTCGATAAGATTCTTTAAAATGACACCAGCTATATCAAACTGAATATTATTCTCGCCATTGTCCACCGAAGGGAATTCGTTGGCCGGCAGGGTTGCCAGAGTAAAACGACTGCGGCCACTCACCACCTGAGCCTTGCCATCACTACTGGAAAACTTAATATTGGCGCCCTCGGGCAGCGATCGGCAAATATCCAAGAACTTGCGGGCCGAAACAGTGACCTCTCCTGCCTCGTCGGCACTAACCACGTCAGCATGGCCAATAATTTCAACTTCCAGATCAGTGCCGGTTACAGCTAAGCGGGAGCCATCCAATGTCAGTAGAACATTAGACAGGATAGGCAGCGTCTGGCGCCTCTCTACAACACCAACAACTAACTGTAAGGGATTGAGTAAAGCTTCACGGGAAAGGCTAAATTTCATGGTAAGGATTAATCTCCAGCGCTATTTATAATGTCTATTAAAATCTGTCGGGTGTTTTTGTGTAAGTTTAGTTACTCATTCTTCCTACAAGGCTTAACTTTACATATTCCAAGGATACAAACCCAACTCTACAGGACTATTAATTCGATAAAGTGCGGTAGAGATTTTTCAAATCCCGCTCTACATCCCTATCCGTAGCCTCTAACTCTTTTACCTTACGACAGGCATGGAGCACCGTAGTATGGTCTCGACCACCAAACGACTCGCCAATTTCCGGCAGGCTGTAGTTAGTCAAATCTTTGGCCAGAGCCATGGCTATCTGCCGCGGTCGGGCCACCGAGCGGCTGCGTCGCTTAGACAGCAGATCGGACATTTTTAATTTGTAGTAATCCGCCACTACTCTCTGGATATTGTCTATGGTAACTAGCTTATCCTGCAGCGCCAACAAGTCTTTCAATGATTCTCGAATTAAATCTATATCGATTACTCGACCACTAAATTGCGCATGAGCCATTACCCTTTTTAACGCCCCTTCTAGCTCTCGGACATTGGAGCGAATACGCTGAGCAATAAAGAATGCAGCATCGCGGGACAGCTCAATTCCGGCTTGCTCAGCCTTGTTAATCAAGATCGCGACCCGAGTCTCAAGCTCAGGGGGCTCCACGGCAACGGTTAATCCCCAACCAAAGCGAGACTTGAGACGCTCCTCAACACCATTGATTTCTTTTGGGTAGCGGTCGCAGGTCAGGATCATCTGCTGACCGCGCTCTAGCAGGGCGTTGTAAGTATGAAAGAACTCTTCCTGACTACGCTCCTTACCAGCGAAAAACTGAATATCATCAATCAGCAATGCATCCACCGAACGGTAAAACTGCTTAAATTCATCAATGGCTTTGAGTTGTAGCGCCTTAACCATATCCGCAACAAAGCGCTCCGAGTGAAGGTAGACAATTTTTGCATCGGGCTTGCGCATACGCAGGGCATTACCCACAGCGTGCATAAGGTGAGTCTTACCCAAGCCTACCCCACCATAAATAAATAGCGGGTTATAGGAGCCACCGGGATTTTCCGCCACTTGCTGCGCAGCTGCTAACGCCAACTGATTAGACTTACCCTCAACAAAACTATCAAAGGTAAAAGCACTATTAAGATTACTCTTAAGACTGTGTTCAGCGGCAGAGGTTATAATCGCTGGGGCCAGAATGCGCTGAATAACCGGCGTTTCCTGAGGTGCGAAACCAGAGGATGATTGCTGCTCGGCAACGGACTCAACCGAATTCAGGACGGGACGGGCAGTATTGCCCTTGGGAGCAGCACTAGCCTTAAAGACTGGCGCTTTTTCTGATTGAGACACCACGGCCACAGTACATTGCCCAGCACCGAACTGGACAAATAACTGCTCAATGCGAGTGAGAAACTTATTTTGAACCCAATCCTCAATAAACCGATTAGGCGCAACCAACTGCACCCGCTGAGGTACACCTGCACCATTTAAATCTACATCTACATCAGCATCGAACAACTGTGCCCGCAGAGGCCTAATCCAGGTATTAAACTGCTGAGCCGGTAACTCATCACTTAACTGCTTGGTACAATCCGCCCAAACTCCTTCGAGCGCACTTTCGTCGATCAACTGTTCACCACCCGTTAAATTCAAAGCCGCATGCCCTGTAATCGGGTTCAAGCCAACTAATTTTGCTTCTTGATTCAATTTGAACCCCAAATTCTACGAAGTAAATTGACAGCAGAGCCTCAAAGTCACCGGCGCACTGCAATCGCTTACTAACCCATTAAATTGCGGCAAGCCGTCAACGAATACAAATTTTTTTATTTTTATGGGCAATCCCAAAACCAAGAAAAGACCCGCATCACTTTATTTTTTTGACAGACGGAGTCTATACACCTAGTTTTAATTTATCCACACTGTAAAAAAATGATAAATTTTTCAAAAAAAAATAAACCATATATTTTTCAGTTAGTTATCGAATATCAAACTTATTTTTATTCACAGAGAAAAAAGCGAGAACTGGTTGTTATTTGATCAACATCTGTGGACAACCTGTATATAACCAGTCCAAAACCAGTGCGTAAGACGGCTTACAAGAAGCTATTGGAGGTTTATCGACAAACAAAATCCTGGAAGGTGACTCAAGAAAAGAAACAAGTCACTTTCCAATACAAAAGGACGAAAAGATATGGCCCAACAGATCATCAGAAGAAAACACACCAGTGATTTCAGAAAGGTGAGCTTGCGCCAAACGCAGATCTTCAGCCAGCAGTTCACCAGCACCACTACCGCTCAACTGCCTCTGCCCGACCACCACTAGCTCAAGGGCCTTTTCCAGGGCAGCAAGATGACGGCGACGAGCAGAAAACACGCCTTCACTGCGCTCGTCAAAACCCATACTCGACTGCAAAAACGCAACCAGTTGGTCTATGCCAGTTTTATGTTTCGCTGAGATAGCAAAATTATTGGCATCACCAACCTGCCTTCCCGGTTGATGACCAGACTCATCAATCTTATTTAACACTACCGTAATCGGCTGTTTCGCACCCCCGTAACGCGCGAAGTACTCAGGCCAGATAGCGGCGAGATCCGGATTATCACTTTCGTTAGCGTCAACCAGAAACAGCAGCTGATCAGCCTGCTCAATCTCTAACCAAGCCCGCCTGATACCCTCTAACTCAATCTCATCGGCACTGTCACGTAAACCTGCGGTATCCACAATATGCAGCGGCATACCATCTAAGGTAATAGTTTCTCGAAGGACATCGCGTGTGGTGCCTGCCTTGGGCGTGACAATGGCGGCATCCCGACCTGCGAGAGCATTTAACAGACTCGACTTACCAGCATTAGGCTTTCCTGCTAATACAACGGTCATGCCGTCACGGAGCAAGGAGCCCTGCTGTGCCTGACTCAACGTGTTCGTTAGCGCTTCTCTCAACTCCTGAAGATTTAGGGAAAGGCGCTCATCGGCGAGAAAATCGATCTCTTCTTCAGGAAAATCAATTGCTGCCTCAACATAGAGTCGGATATTTATCAGGCGCTCAACAAGACCATTGACCAGACGTGAGAAATCCCCCTGAAGGGAACGAACTGCACAACGTGCCGCTTGAATAGACGTAGCATCAATAAGATCGGCAATCGCCTCGGCCTGAGCCAGATCCAGCTTGTCATTAAGAAATGCTCGCTCGCTAAACTCACCCGGCCTGGCAGGTCTAGCACCCAGTTGAACACAGCGCTGTACTAACGCATCCAAAATTACTGGACCGCCATGACCCTGCAACTCTAAAACATGTTCTCCGGTAAAGGACGCAGGCGCAGGGAAATAGATAGCCACACCTTCATCTATAACCTCACCATTTACGCCGTTAAAATGTGAAAAGGTCGCCTGCCGCGGCAAAAGCGTTTTGCCTGTTATGGCTGAAGTGAATGCACTAATATCAGGCCCAGATACGCGCACAATACCCACGCCACCGCGCCCTGGCGCCGTAGCTATAGCAACAATGCTGTCTAAACTGTTTTGCACAAATACACCCCACCAAAAAGCACTTAATCAACGATACCGAGCAAAAGACTCTTAAAAAAGCACTTCGATAAAAAAGGCCCTCGCAAGGGCCTTAGATTTTACAACTTAGCTATTCTCCAGCTAGAACCCCATCGCTCTACTTTTTAACCGCAGAGGCACTGGCCAATTGTCGATTCACGTACCACTGCTGGAACATGGACAAAAGGTTATTCACCGTCCAATAGAGAACCAGTCCCGACGGGAAGATCATAAAAAAGAAGGTGAAGGCAATGGGCATAATTTTCATCACCATAGCCTGAGTGGGATCAGTTGGCATTGGCTGCAGCTTCTGCATCAATAACATACTGGCACCCATTACCAATGGCAGTATAAAGTAGGGATCCTTTGCCGACAGATCATCAATCCAGAAAATCCAAGGCGAGTGGCGAATCTCAACACTCTCCAAGAGAACCCAGTAAAGCGCTAAAAACACCGGCATCTGCAGCAACATTGGGAAACAACCGCCGGCCGGATTAACTTTCTCTTTTTTGTAGAGCCCCATTAATTCCTGAGACATTTTCTGACGATCATCGCCATAGGTTTCTTTCAGACGCTCCATCTTCGGCTGCAGGCTGCGCATTTTGGCCATAGAGCGCAAGCTTGCTGCTGACAATGGGTAAAGAAGAATTTTAATTCCGATGGTTAGCAAAATAATTGACCAACCCCAGTTGCCAACCACCTCATGAATAAACTTCATCGCCGCAAATATTGGCTTCGCTAACATCCAAAGGAAACCATAATCCACGGTTAAATCCAGATATTCAGCCAGCTCTTCTAACTTAGCCTGATCTTTGGGACCAACATAAAATTGCGCCGTGTATTCGCCGTAGGATCCTGATGCAACATTAATTTTCTCACCGGTAAAACCCATTAGATAAACATCTTGACCGGAGAGCTTACGCAGGCTGAAGTTGTTCTTCTGATCCCCTGGTGGAATCCAGGCGCTGACAAAATAATGTTGAACCATGGCTACCCAGCCACCTTCAATACTGCTTTTAACTGTCTCATCTTGAATATCAGAGAAATCGTGTTTGGCGAAATTTTTATCCGCTTCTCTTAATGCGGCACCTAGATAAGGCTGAATACCACCGCTGGATTCAACTAGTGGCTCATGGGAGTCGCGCTTAATCTGACCATAGAAGGTCGCTTCCCATGGCTCATAACCACTGTTGTTAATCAGATAGCTAACGCCGATAACATAACCGGACCGACTAAAGGAAAATCGCTTAACCAATCTCACGCCATTTTGGTTCAACGTAAGGTCAACGTTTAGTGTCGACTGATTTGGCTCCAAGCTAAATTGACTTGCAGATGTAGAATAGGCACCACGGCCTTCTCTGGTATCTGTCCCATTCTTACCAATCAATCCACTCTGGGCAATATACTCATTTTTAGAAGATCGCGTCAGCAGGGTAAAGGGTTCGCCACCATCTTCAGACATCTTGGTGAGATGTTTGAGTAGCTTCACCTGCACTATGTCACCACCTAAGGTATCGATAGTAACTTCAACAGCATCAGTAGTGACGGTGACTAGTCGCGCATCAACTCGCGTCTCAACCACAGCCGCAGGGGTATCAATAAGCAATGGCAGCTCGTCCGAGAACTGGTTAACCTGCTGCGTTTCTAAGGTAGGTAGCTGTGATGGCTGTGGAATGGTTAATTCTGATTCTTGCTGAGGAATTTGGCTCGCGACATCATCTTGGAAATTACTCCATTCGATAATGAGCAGCCAAGCAACGAAACCAATTGCAGCGATATTTAGACTTTTCTTCCAATCCATTCGATTTATGACTCTATATGGTTATTGTTTACGGAGACTGTTGTGTCCGGTTTATCAGAATGTTGTACCGGTAGCACCGGATCGTAACCCCCTGAATGGAAAGGCTGGCATTTTACTATTCTCAGCAGCGTAAGATAACCCCCTTTTACAACCCCAAAGCGACGAAAAGCCTCTTCGGCATAGTGGGAGCAACTAGGGTGAAAACGGCAGTTTGACCCCAACAGAGGACTAATGGCGTATTGATACGCTCTTATCAGCCTCACTATTAGCCCAACAGCCAACCTACGCATCGCGATTAATCTCTTTATTAAGGCGCGCGGTCAGTCTACCCCAAGATTGCCGAATTAGGGCGGCCAATTCAGCTGAAGAGAGTTTACCCAGGTCTTTTCGTGCGAGAAAAACCAGATCGACAGCCACAGGGAGCTCAGTTAGACGAAAAGTCTCACGGACAACGCGCTTTATTTTGTTTCGCGCAACAGCGGTGGGGACGTTTTTTTTACCAATAACTAGACCCAATCGCGACGTTTCCGTGCCATTGGGTTGAGACAGTATAAGGAGATTAGGGTGAGCCACCCGAACGCTATTATTGTCAAAAACCTCCGTATAGTCGGAGGATTTGAGTAAGCGACGATTTTTACCGAAGGCAGCTCCGGGCATAAGTAGCCCTGACAGCACTTAAGCAGCTAAACGCTTACGGCCTTTAGCGCGACGACGGTTTAAAACGGCACGGCCGCCAACAGTTGCCATACGAGCTCTAAAACCATGGGTGCGCTTACGCTTGATTACGCTGGGTTGAAATGTTCTTTTCATAACGTCTTATCCGAAAAATAGCTAAATTTCACTAATGCCAAACTGTTCTACCTGCTGTTGCCCTAGGTAGTAGCTGGTCAGGGCGCGGGAGTTTAATGAAATTCACACGTCGATTCAATGCTTAATTGAAAAAACCCAGCAATTGCCTTTCTTATTACCTTCTATAGGGCACAAACAACTGTCATTTGAATAAACCTCAAAAGTCACACAGGATATCCCCAGCTAATACACAACAACCCGGGTTAAAAAACCTTAATAGGTCATTTACTGAACATAAACCCCAAACCTGTTATTAGCAGGTGGATAAAATTTATATCTATTCACAATAAACTGCCCTTAATCGCACATAAAAAAAAACCCGGGAATTCTATACATCAGTAAACACCCACAATACAGCTCAAATCATTTTTCACTCACAGTGTAATACACCGATTTAGAGCTTCAACAAGCTGTTTTTAAACGGTTTTATCCCCTTATCCCCAAAACACTACCTAACTAATAACAGTAACAATAATCTCTTCATACTATATATATAAATAATTACTTAATAAGTTAATAAACAAAGTAACTAAACCAAAAACAATAACCGGTAAATAAAGTGATTAAAGATTGATCACAGAGACGTATAATGGCCGACCATAAATTTTTACCTGATTACACTTTATGATTTACCCTGATAGTTTTGATGTCATTGTTGTAGGCGGTGGCCATGCCGGTACTGAAGCTTGTCTTGCCGCAGCTCGGATGGGCAGTAAGACTCTATTGCTCACCCACAACATTGAAACCCTAGGGCAGATGTCTTGCAACCCTGCTATAGGTGGTATTGGTAAAACCCATCTAGTCAAAGAGATCGATGCACTGGGCGGTGCAATGGCTAAAGCAACGGATCTTGGCGGCATCCAATTTCGAGTACTTAACTCTCGCAAAGGCCCAGCCGTTAGAGCCACTCGTGCTCAGGCTGACCGTGTTCTGTACAAAGCGGCGATCCTAGAAATACTGCAAAACCAGCAAAATCTAACCCTATTTCAACAGGCGGTCGATGACCTTATTCTTGAGGGTGATTCAGTTACTGGGGTCGTAACCCAAATGGGTTTAACCTTTAAAGCTAAGACGGTAGTGGTAACTGCAGGGACATTTCTTGCTGGGAAAATCCACATAGGGATGGAGAACTATTCTGCTGGCCGCGCTGGCGATCCGCCCGCGTTAAATTTATCTCAACGCTTGAGATCACTTCCCTTCCGAGTGGAGCGACTAAAGACTGGTACACCGCCGCGAATTGATGCGCGCAGCGTTGACTTCAGTCAGCTACCTGAACAGTGGGGCGACCAACCAGAGCCGGTTATGTCATACCTCGGCTCTGTTACCCAACACCCCAAACAAACCTGCTGTTGGATAACCTACACCAACAGTCAGACTCATGACATTATCAAAGGCGGTATGGATAGATCGCCGCTCTACACTGGCGTGATTGACGGGGTTGGTCCCAGATACTGCCCTTCTATTGAAGATAAGGTGGTGCGATTTGCCGATAAAAACCAACACCAGATTTTTATTGAGCCCGAAGGTTTAAATACTTACGAGCTCTACCCCAACGGGATCTCCACAAGCCTTCCCTTTGATGTGCAATTATCTCTAGTGCGCTCCATTGTGGGTTTTGAGAATGCCCACATTACCCGTCCTGGCTATGCTATTGAATACGATTACTTTAACCCCCAAGACCTCAAGTACTCGCTGGAAACCAAATCCGTTAAGGGTCTGTTTTTTGCTGGTCAAATAAATGGCACAACCGGCTATGAAGAAGCTGCAGCGCAGGGCTTGCTGGCGGGAACCAATGCAGCACTGCAGGTCCAGGGGCGCGAGAGCTGGTGCCCACGTCGAGATGAAGCCTATATTGGTGTTCTGGTGGACGATCTAATTACCATGGGTACCACAGAGCCTTATCGAATGTTCACCAGCCGGGCGGAATACCGCCTATTACTGCGGGAAGATAACGCCGATATGCGCCTTACCGAAAAAGGCCGCGAGCTAGGTTTAGTTGATGATGATCGTTGGAAGCAATTTAGTGATAAACGCGAAGCCATTGAGCTTGAGCGCCAACGCTTAAAAAGCACCTGGATTCAGCCAACCAGTGATACTGCGGAAAAGCTCTCAGCGCACATTGAAAATAAGCTCTCCCATGAATACTCATTGTTTGAATTACTCAAGCGCCCAGAGATTGATTACAAAATTATTGGCTCTCTCTATCCTGAGCACCAAGTTGAACACAAAATCGCTGAGCAGGTGGAAATTGACGCTAAGTATTCAGGTTACATTACCCGTCAACAAGATGAGGTAAACCGATTGCGCCGCCATGAGAATACTCGCATCCCAGTCAATTTTAATTATCAATCGGTCAAGGGTTTGTCTAACGAGGTGAAACAAAAGCTCTCCGAAGCAACGCCAGAAACATTAGCCAGAGCAGGTAGAATTCCCGGTGTTACCCCAGCCGCTATCTCATTGTTGATTGTGCAGTTGAAAAAACATGCCGCTTAAATTACCCGTTGAGCCTCACTTTGCTCCTATTCTCGAAGCAGGTATGCAGGAAATCGGAGTCGAATACAGTGCTGAACAGCGCGACAAGCTGCTCGCCTACCTCCAGCTGCTAATCACTTGGAATAAAGCGTACAACCTGACAGCCATTCGCGATCCGGGGCAGATGATTAGGCTTCACCTGCTGGACAGTCTTGCAGTGTTGCCCCATGTGGTTGGAAAACGATTGATTGATGTTGGAACCGGTGCAGGTTTGCCTGGTATACCTCTGGCTATTATGTGCCCAGACCGAGATTTTACGCTACTTGACAGCAATGGTAAGAAGACGCGATTTTTATTCCAAGCGCGCTGCGATCTAGGCCTTAATAATCTCAGAGAAATAAATGCTCGGGTCGAAGAGCATCAACCCCAGGTGGCTTACGATGCAGTGTTAAGCCGAGCCTTTACCTCTGTTGCGGGTATGGTTGATAAATGTTCTCACTTGCTCGGGCCCGAAGCGGTGTTTTTGGCAATGAAAGGCAAATTTCCGCAATCGGAGTTGAGTGAGGTTGGCAAAGACTATAAGGTCGATGCTTCACACACATTGCAGGTGCCAGGTGTTGATGGAGAGCGTCACCTAATAGTGATCAGTCGCGACTCAACAATCCCTAGCACAGAATAAAAGTGCCACGATAAAACAGCTTAAAGGTTAGTCCTGTGCCAAGAATAATATCAATCGCAAACCAGAAAGGCGGAGTGGGTAAAACCACTACTAGCGTTAACTTGGCCGCGTCGCTGGCTGCCTACAAGCAGCGCGTTCTGTTGGTTGATTTGGACCCCCAAGGCAATAGCACTATGGGTGTTGGCATTAACAAGCACCAATGCAAAACCAGTGTGTATCATGTGCTTACAGAAAAAGTCGCTATCGAAGATGCGATTCTGCCCTGCCCTAAAGCTAAGATTCACTTGCTGCCATCCAATGATGACCTGGTCGCCGCTGAGGTTGAGTTGATGCAAGAAATTGGTCGCGAGACGCGACTGCGCCATGCGCTGAAGCGGGTCGCCGGAACCTACGACTACATCATTATCGACTGTCCACCGTCGCTAAATATGCTAACCGTGAATGCAATGGTTGCCAGCGACGGTGTCATTATTCCTATGCAATGTGAATACTATGCCCTTGAGGGACTGTCAGCGCTCAATAATACGATCAAACAGATCGCCAAGTTGATTAACCCCACTCTTCGGATAGAAGGGATCCTGCGTACCATGTATGACCCGCGCAATAGCTTGACCAACGCGGTCTCTGCTCAGTTGCGCAAATACTTTGGTAGTCGCGTCTATCGGGTAAGTATCCCGAGAAATATTCGCCTGGCCGAAGCGCCAAGCCACGGGTTGCCAGCATTGGCCTATGATCGAAACTCAAAAGGCTCGCTCGCCTATTTGGCTCTTGCCGGAGAAATTCTGCGCCAAGCCAAAGCGGAACCTGAGCAGCAGCAACCCGAACAAGCAGGACAATAAATCGATGGCCCCAAAAAGACAGAGTTTAGGAAAAGGACTGGATGCACTGCTCGGCATGGCTGATGACACGAGCTTTGATGCCTTCGACGCTCCCGCCTCAAATGCTGCTGATGGCCAGTTGCGGCAGTTACCCGTAGAGCTGTTACAGCGTGGAAAATATCAGCCACGCCGAGATATTAATGCCGATGCGCTTGAAGAGCTGGCAAGCTCCATTCGCGCTCAGGGGGT
>Ga0180120_10000590_pt1 | contig 18435 bp, 18 predicted proteins | sample CPBDNA_3_FD_129677 | JGI IMG/M metagenome (GOLD analysis project Ga0180120, IMG submission 129677) | Freshwater to marine salinity gradient microbial communities from Chesapeake Bay, USA - CPBay_Spr_31_0.2_DNA (version 2) (version 2) | ecosystem: Environmental > Aquatic > Marine > Coastal ... | reverse complement strand
GCCGTCAACTTCTGATTTCCCAGCTACTAAGCCTACTTTAGGAGAATAATATGTCAGTAACTAAAGTAAGTAGTGCGCTGCTTGCAGACGATTCAATTGTAGCGGCTACGATTGCAGATGATGCAGTAGGAGCTGCTGCGATTGCAGATGATGCAGTAGGAGCTGCCGCAATTGCAGACAACGCAATAGTTACAGCAGCTATAGCAGACGATGCAGTTACTTCAGCTAAAGTAGCAAACGATATTAAAGTAGCGGGTCTTGAAACTATCTACGTTCCTGCGGCTGCAATGTACCCAAACTCAACAGCAGGCTGTGCAGACTTAGAACAGGTAGAGTTGTCAAACGGCCCAGAACTCAAGTGCTTGGACTTTGACGCAAGCTCAGACGAGAACGCGCAGTTTACTGTAGCTTTTCCTAAGTCTTGGAACGAAGGCACAGTAACTTTTCAAGCGTTCTTCACAGTCACTGGAACTAACACAGGCACAGTAGCTTGGGGACTCTCTGGCGTTGCTTTTGCAGACAACGCAGATATTAATACAGCATTCGGTACTAACGTGGTTGCTACGGCCAAAGCGCACTCTGGAACTTCTAATGACATGAATGTTACGGCGGTCTCTGGTGCAGTAACAATTACAGGAGCCGCTGTAGATACACAGACGTACTTCCAAGTTATGCGCGATGTGTCGGCAGATGACCAGACAGGCGATGCACGCTTGTTAGGCATTAAACTGTTCTTTACTACCAACGCTGCGAATGACGCATAAGGGGTAAGCCATGACAGGTTTTGGTTACAACATAAATGGCTTTGGTGTTGGCGGTAGCGCAAGTGCGCCCATTGAAGGCGCAAAAATATTAGTTGTCGGTGGGGGTGCGGGTGGCGGTGCTAGTGCTGGGGGCGGTGGAGGCGGCGGAGGCTTTCTCCAGTACACAAGAACCATAGATGTCGGAGTGGCTTATACCTGTACGGTCGGCGCGGGCGGTGCTGCTGTTTATGCAGGTAGCAGTAATCCGGGGGGTACTGGTGGTACTTCAACAATGTCAGGCGCTGGATTCTCTACTATAACGTCTGTAGGCGGTACTGGTGGCACTACTGGCTGGGGGAATGGTGGCGCTTCTGGCTCCCCCAGTAGCAATGCAGGGGGAAGTAGGAACTCTTACGGTGCCCCTTACTATACTAACTGTGGTGGCGGCGGCGGCGGCATTGGCACGGCTCCAGTTTCCGGTGCTGGGCCAACTGGCGGCAATGCATCTGCTTTAAGTGCTGGTCATGGCGCTGGTGGAGAAGATTGGCTGTCATTAGGAAGTGTGGCTGGCATTCAAGATTATGGGTATTTTGGTGGCGGTGGTGGTGGTGGTCAGGGAAGCCAATATTCCGGTGGTGGTGTCGGAAACGGTGGCAAGGGTTGGACAGGGAGTAATTCGGCGCAAGGCGCAGGCGGAGCGGCGCATGTTAGCGACCAGTATCCACCGTATGCTAGACAATCGTCCGCTGGCACTGGTGGCGGTGGTGGTGGTGGAGCCTATTTTGCAAGAGTTTATAGTGCCGCTGGAGGTTCTGGTCGGGTAATTATTAAGTATGACGGAACTGCGACACTAGCGTCTGGAGGCACTGTCGTTGTTCACGGAGGCAATACCTATCATGTTTTCAGCTCTTCTGGCACATTTCAGATTTTATAAGGAAAGAACATGGCACATTATGCAAAAGTAGTAGACGGTATTGTTGTAGAAGTTCAGGTCGCAGAGCAAGATTTTATAGACGATCAAGACGGCATGTGGATACAAACGTCTTACAACACTTGGGGTGGCGTTCATTATGGATACGAAGAGCGAGAAGTCACTTACTATGATGAAGAAGGAAATGCTACAACAGGGCTTGCAATGCAACCTGTTCCAGACGGGGGTATAGCACTGCGTAAGAAATATGCAGGCATTGGCGACACATACGATGCAGAGCGTGATGCATTCATAGCTCCACAGCCCTACGCAAGCTGGACGTTAAACGAAGACACATGTATCTGGGAGGCTCCTGTTCCATACCCAGACGATGACAAGCATTACATTTGGGACGAAGACACAACATCTTGGGTTGAGGTAGAATAAATGATCGCAGAAATCTCAGCAGTAGTAGGTGTACTCAAGACTCTTAACGCAGGCATTAAAACTGTTAAAGAGTCAGGGTCGCACCTGTCAGACTTGTCTGGGCTGTTTACTTCTCTTACCGAAAGTAAAGCGGCTGTCGAGACTATTGAAGAAGCTACAAAGTCTGGAGACCGCGTTTTAACACAAGAAGAAGCTTTAGAACTTGCATGGGCTAAGAACGCCATACGAGAGCGCGAAAAAGAATTAAAGAAAATAACGCCACGCGAAGTCTGGCGCGATATGCTTTCAATTCAACACAAATCTTTAATGGAACACAAAGAAAAAATAACGAAGCAAAAAAAAGCCGAAGCAAAAAAGAAACAAGCCTTTAGTTCAATTATAGAAGGTGTGTTTTATTGGAGCATTCTGGCTGCTGTTGCGTATGGCGCAATAAAATATTTTGAGCTGTTATGAGCAACTTTGACCCTAAAAATCCAGATGACTGGAAAGCTTTAGGTTTTGTATTAGTATTTTTTGGACTAATGTTTTTAGCGTCCTCTAACATAGGAAGTAATTAAATGACTGAAGAAAGCAAACAAGCTGTGGACGTAGTTGCAGCATCAACAGGTATTATGTCTATGGCAGCTTGGTTGCCACCTTTAGCAAGTTTATTCACTATTGTGTGGTTAGGCATTAGAATCTATGAAACAGATACAGTACAAAATCTGATTAACTGGAAGAAAAAATAATGAGCAAAAAAAGAAACCAGCGAAATACTAAAAAGTCTTTGAAGCAACTAAAGTCTAAGCGTAAAAATTATCGCGTTGGCGGAATGGGGCGCGGAGCTGCGGAAGAAAACCAGCTGCTTACCGCCGAGCAGCGTAGAGCTGAAGCAGCAGAAGCAACAAGACAAGCTGCAAAGACTTCAAAAACTCAGCCAGCTTTCTCTGGAACACAAACACCTTCGGGTAAAAAAAGAAATCCTAATTGGACTCCGGGCAGCGGAGAACCGTTTTTTATACCTATAGATAACAACACAGACGGTAATAACGACACTGGAGACTCTTCAGAATCTAAGTTTGACACTGCACCCGTAAGTCCTGAAATGAAGCGGCCAGACAAAGTCATACTAACTGAACCCGATGTTGATCCAATTAGTAGAGTAGGAACTGAAACTGCTGATACAGATATTCAAGAGCTTGATGACGCAGGAACTGTAGCTACTGAGGGCGTTGTGTTCGGTAATGTTACTAAACTTCCTGAAGACAAACGCTTAGAATTATTTAGAAACAGTCCAGAATATGCTCAAGTAGGCGATATGGTAGATATGGCTATGGGCGAAGCGTCTGATGGTACTGGTTTTTCAAGTCAAGCTGAAACCGCTGCATATGAAAAATGGTTACAAGCTAATGACAAAAACGGAGGAATGGCTCCAGCAGCTCAAGGCAGCGTAACAACAGCACCTCTTCCAGACAAAGTAGTAGCTAATACTTATGAAGCTGTCATGGCCGGAAAGCTAGATGAAACTGAAGCAGCTCAAATGCTTGGAATGTCTCCAAAAGCTATAGCAAACGCTAAAGGCGCTACCCTCACTGAACGCGCACAAGCAGCTAACAGAAGCCGTCAACAGGAGCAAGAAGCTTTACAACAACGTCCAAGCGAGTTTCAACAAAGTGTAGATTCAACTGTAGACGCAGTGTCTTTCCGAAGTGGTGTAGATATTAGTGCTACACCCGAAGCTGAAGCAGCAGACCGCGAAAAGATTACAGGCGTTAAAGCTACAGATAAAACCGCTACACAAATTATAGATACTGTAGGCTTTGAAGCCGCGCAGCGTAGAACAGTTACAGGTACAGCAGCAAAAGGCACAGCGGCTAAAATGCTAGAGGTTGTAGGTGAACTACCCCCGGCAATTACAGCAGCTATCGTTGAAGACCCTGCAACTGTAACGGCTCAAATAGACTCACAGCCTGTTGAAGTTAAAGCGGCTGTAGCAGCACTACCAACAGAAGCTTTAGTATCTTCACAAATGGAGAGTCTGTTAGGCGGTATGGAAGATGGCGAAGTCCCAATGTGGGCCAGACCAGCCGTACAGAATGTTAATAACATGCTGGTGCGTAGAGGCTTATCAGCTTCTTCCGTAGGCCGCGATGCGCTGTTTAATTCTATTATTCAGTCTGCAATGCCGATGGCTCAGAGCAACGCTCAAGCCCTGCAAGCTAGAGCAGCACAAAACCTGAGTAACGAACAACAAGCTAACATAACGCAATCCACACAGAACATGCAGATGCGCCTGTCTAATTTGGCTAACCAGCAAACTTCAGAGTCTCAGACAGCTCAAATGTCTCAGCAAATGAAGGCAATGCAAAGCCAGTTTACACAAGACGCTGTAATGACTACAGCTCAATTGCAGCAACAAACACGAACTCAGAACTTAGCGAATCGTCAGCAAGCTGCACAGACAGACGCGCAGAACGCACAGGCAATGGCCGCACAAAACTTAGGCAACGAACAGCAGATTGAACTGGCTAACATGCAGTATCAAAACGCTACAGAAGCCGCAAACATGTCAGCAGTACAGCAGGAGCGTATGGCTGAGATGCAGGTTGCAGCAGACTTCTTGTCTAAGAACGCTGGCTTCAAGCAGCAGATGGACTTAGCAAATCTGGGCAACGACCAGCAAATGCGACTAGCTAATCTGTCTGCGTTGAACCAAGCGGCTTCTGATCAGATGTCAGCAGATCAACAATCAGAGCTTGCAAACCTTAACACCAAAATGCAAACAAACTTAACTCAGGCAAGGATTGCAGAGTCAATGGGTCTTGCACAGTTAAACGTAGACCAACAACGAGCAGTTACAAACGCTTCAGTAAATGCAAACATAGACTTAACTAAGTTTAGCGCAGAGCAGCAAGTAGCGTTAACCAACAGTAAGTTTATGCAGTCTATGACTATGGCAGACTTTAACGCAGAGCAGCAAGCAGCAATGCAGAACGCCACTGCACTAGCTTCAATGGACATGGCAAATGCAGATCAGCGTACAAAGTTAGCGATTACAAACGCTCAAAGCTTTTTGTCACGAGACATGGCAAACTTGAATAATCGACAACAAGCTGTTATACTCGATCAACAAATGGAACAACAGCGTCTGTTGTCCGATCAATCCGCAGCTAATGCCGCTAAACAATTCAACGCTCAGTCTCAAAACCAAGCCGATCAATTTAATGCTAACTTAGCAGCCACAATGAATCAGTTCAATGCTTCTCAAGCTAACGCTATGGAGCAGTTCAACACTCAAGAAACTAATCGTCAGGCAGCTATTGAGGCTGGCAACGAGCTACAGGCTTCAATAGCAAGCGCTCAATTAGATGTAGATGTTCAAAAGTTTAACGAACAGTCAGACCTGCAACGCGATCAGTGGAACGCGGCGAACGCCCAAGCTGTCGAACAATCAAATGTTAATTGGCGCAGGCAAGCTAACACCGCAGATACCGCAGCAGCTAACGCAGCTAACCAGCAGAATGTTCAAAACGCTTACAATATGTCTGCTCTGGATCAAACTCAAATGTGGCAACAGTTACGCGATGAAGCACAATATGTTCGTCAAGCTTATGAAAACAACGAACAACGCGAAGCGCAGCTAGTAGCCACAGCAATTGGAAATGAAGGAGGCTCAACAAAAGGAGCCACAACAAACACACAATCACTTTTAAATTTAGTTAAAGGATATATTTAATCATGGGATTTTTCAGTAAAGTTTGGAAAGGTATCAAAACTGGTGTCAAATCTATTGGAAAAGGTATTAAAAGCGCCTTTAAAAAGTTTGGCAAGTTTATGGGAGAAATTGGCATCTTAGGCCAAATAGCAATGATGTTTATATTGCCCGGAATTGGAGAGATGATAGGAAGCGCGTGGACAGGTATAGCGGGCCAGACAGCGGCTCAAGCCACAGCCACAGCAACTGCAAACGCAGCTACAGCAGCAGCAGGACAAGCAGCCGCTCAAACAGCAGCAGCAGCGGGAGCTACGACAGCTACACAAGCAGTCGCTATTGAAGCTGGTAAAGCTGCTTCGGCTAAATTAGCAGAAGGGGTAGCTACTAAAACATTAACAAAAACTGTTGTTGATGGGGTTGCTACATATGCGAGCAAAGCTACAGGGCTTATGGCAAAACAGGGGATTGCTCAATCCGCAGGCAAGTTAATGCAGTTTGTAGGTAATAGTGTTGGTACTGTTGGTAATGCTTTTAATAATCTAACTAAAGGAATTACTGACACTCTTACAAACTTTTCAAAGACTGCAACAAATAATCTTGCAAACAAGATTGGTATGGATAATGTTTTTAAAGATGCAGCATCAAACTTTTTTGGGCCGGGAGACAGCGCGTTTAGCAGAAGCTTTGGAGAGACTTCAAGATTTCAAAGGCTCGGAACATCTCAAGATGTGTTCGCCTTTGAAAAACAAGCTCGGCTAAATGCTATGGATTTAGAAAAACAAAGTATGAAAGCTCCAACACCAAAAGAATTTAAAGCCGACTTACTTGAACAAGTTAAGAAAAACCCTGAAAATATCTATGAAACATTTGAAAAAGATTTAGGTTTTAAGTCTCAAGGTAGTGTTGGCTCTTACGACATAGAGTACGATTTTGGCGATAAAAAAATGTACACTAATATAAAAGGGCTTGCAAGACTTCAAGAACTTGGGCTGTCAGAAGGACTTGAGCAGTATCAAACAGGGAAACTGTACAATCCGTCTATCTTGGATAAAATTCAAGATATACCTTCTAAAATTTATGAGGCGGGTAAAGCAAAAGCTACAGGATTTATAGATGATCCTGCTGGAACTATATTTGAAGGCTTTGATGAAAGACTAAATCAAGGATTTCAAACAACCGCTATGCAGGGATTAGGCTTAGAAGATAAACCTGAATATACGTACAACACGATGAGAGCGTATGTTCCTGAGTTTCAAGTTGCTTCTTTAGAGGGTGGCGGCTCAGAACCTATTATGAGCGCGAGGGCGTTTGAACAAAATGTAACAAATAATCCGAACACCTATGGATACACCGCGTTCCAGTACGGACAATACATGTCACAGTTCGCGCAAACAGCATAAAGGATTTAAACAATGTCAGCACTTGAAGAATATAAAAACATCCAACTAACAGGTAAGCGACCTATTCCGGGCCAGTCATTAACTAATGACCCAGAAAACCCCGCGCCTTTTGAAAGAGCGCCAGAGTTTACATCGGTACATGCGGCTTCTGAATACATGTTTGAAAGAATCACAGCCCCGAAAGTGTATACAAACGCTATGGAAGCTATTGCGGCTGGCACACCAATTATGAATATTGTACAAGCAATGTTGTTTGTAGAGTTTGAATCTGGAAAGTTCAATCCTGATTTAATGTATATGATGATAGAGCCAACAGCGTACATGTTAATCTTCTTAGCTGAACAATTAGATTTAGAGATGGTTATTTATACAGGCGAAATGGAAGACGAAGATTCAGAAGAACAAATCTTAGGTGCTTCTTTTGCTGAAGAGCGTTTAAAGAAAATGCAAAAAGCAGGACAGTCCGGTATTGTTCCTGAAGGTGCGCTGTCTATAGACTTAGCTGAAAAATCAAAAGACCTACCCGAACTACCAGACCTTAAACAAGAAAACCAAAGTTTAATGTCTCGACCACAAGGAATTTAAAAGATGGCTATTAGAGATTTTGGAGAGAGCTTACTCGCAGATGTCCGTAAAAGGAAAGAAGAGCAGCGAAAACGAGACGAGGGTGGAACACTTGGAAAGGTTACTAGAGGCTTAGAAACTATTAAAGGTGTAGCAGAAATAGGACAGTCTTTAGGGTTCTTTGGCGGTACGCGGTCAGACCAAATAAATGCGTTTGCTCAGAACAAAGATGTTTTGGATACAAATATTAAAATCAGTCAAGCTGAAAACCACGTAAAGCAGTATGACGAACTTAAAGAAAATATAAATGCTTTTAACGGTACAGATTTAGAGTACTTTATAGATAAGTCTTTAGAAGAAACGGTTAAGAAAGAGCTACAAAAACCTTTAAATATTAAAAGGGCAACTGGCTCTGAAGATTCCAGAGCTAACTTTATTACAAGCTACAAAAATAACTTGCGCTCAACTCAAAAAATACAAGACATGGCAGCAGAAGCTTTAAAGCACTATGAAGATTTTGGAAAGGTTAGAGAAGAGTTTAGAAACACAGGAACTACAGAAAAAGCTTTAGAAATGGCAAAGGCCAAACTACCTTCAACATTGAAAGCGTTGACTAATATTTTTACTGGCACAGAAGTTACCGAAGAAGCGGTTAATACTTACACAAGTAGTCTTAGGTCTCAGGGCGCTTCAAAAGTATTAATGTTTAAGGAAATATTTAAAGAGTCTGGAGGAGATTTTACAAGCGCTGTGGAGATAGCAGATAGTATAGGGCTTGTAGAACAAGTTGATAAAAGCTTAAAGAAGAGAATAAAACAAAGCAAAGTTACAGGAGATAACATAATAACTTACGAAGAAATAACAAACGCAGATGGAAGCACAAGCATTGTTGCAAACAGTGTTAAAGTCAAAAGCGTTTTAAGTCAACAGGCTCAAGTAGCACAACGACTAGCTGATTACAATCCTATGGAAGCCGCACAATCTTCTCTTAATCAAAACGGAATAGCCGCTTTAAAAGAAAGGGGTTTTGTGTTTGGGCAACCCAAAGACACAGAAGCTTACGAAAATCAAGTAGACATTCTTAATAACGTTTTAAATGAGACGGACAAAGACGGAAATAACATATACATGGTTCCCGTATTAAGCGACACAGAGAAGGCTAGACGGCTTGCTGAAAATCAAATTAGAGTTAACATAAGCGGAACGACTGCATACAAAGAAGCAAGCCTCGTTTTAATAAACGCCACTTTAGCATCGCAAGACTTAAAAGAAAAAATAGTTTCAGACCCTGCTAATTCAGGTCTTACTGAAAAAGAAATAAATGTCGAATTAAAGAAAAACGCTGAGTACAAGAGGTTTTTAGATCAAGCAGCAACATCCCAATCACTAATAAACGGGCTTATTGAACAGGGCGAACAACTGTTAAACAAGAAATTTCCAGAAAGCATAGTCCCAAATATAGATGACGCTGAAACAGCTTCAAATCCTTTTGAAACTTCAACAAATGAAATAATAACAACAGGTGATAGTCTGGGCGCTCGTACTAACAACTTATTAAATGTACGACCTACCGCAAATAAAAACGATCCGTGGTTAGGACAAACAGGCGTGAGTGACGGTTATGCTGAATTTGAAAATAAAGACTGGGGTATTAGGGCCGGAGATATGGTGTTGACCACATATGGAGAAAAGCACAAGATAAATACAATTGAAGGGGTTGTAGAGCGCTTTGCTCCAGCAGCAGATAATAATGATACTGAAGCATATATAAATCTTGTTAGCGATAAAACAGGCTTTGAACGAGATGAAGAAATTGATCTTTCTGATTCTAGTGTAAGAGACATGCTGTTATCTGCAATGATTAAGCAAGAGACTGGCGAAGACGTAAGTAGAGATCAAGTCAGGGCGGCTGTAATAAGAGCAAATGAAACAGAAGGAGAAGTAATTGTTACAGCAGATCAGGTTGCTGAAGCTGTAGCGAACCAACCAACAAGAACTTTGTTAGGCATTCCTGTAGCAAGAGGTTCAAAAAGCTTACAATCAATTAGAAAACAACTAGAACAAACTGATTTTAAACTTACTGAAGATGACTTACCTTCCCAAAAACGAAAAAGTCTTCTAGAAAAAAGAGAAAAAATCCAAGAAGAGTTTGACAGATATGAAAAAGCAGAGCTGCTAAAAAACCCCGACTATTCTAAAACCCCTTCTAAAGCATATGCTTTAAGAATGCTTAAAGAAGATAGGAGAACTTTAAGTGAAGAAGATGCAATTGCTAATTACGTTAAACGTATGAAGGGAGAAATGAAATAATGCCCAGAACCACACTAACGCTTTCAGATGGCAGAACAGTTACCATAAACCACGAAGAGGGGATTGACGAAAAAGATTTAAGAATCTACGCAGAGCAACAGGCTCCTGCCGCTACTCAACGCCCAAAAATAGGTGATGCTGGTGCATACTTTAAAGACCAAGAAGAAAAGCCAAGTGTAGTTACAGACTTAAAGCGTGTACTACTTGACACTCAGCGGGATGCTGTAAGCCTAATTGATTATTTGCCCGGTGATGCCTTTGGTACAGATGACATGACAGACCTTGCAAAGCAAACAAGACTTAGTGAGATTGCAGGCTTTGGATACATGGACACCTCTGAAGACATTGACCCCGTTACAGGTAAGATAAAGCTACCTCAAACAGCAATAGGTATAGGCGCATCTATTGTTCCGTACATAGCAGGAGCGGGGGCGCTTGTAAAGGCTGTGCCAAAGTTGGCTGTAAAGTTTGCTCCGAAGTTGGCTGCTAAGTCCGTTCCAAAAGCAGTGCAGTACACTCTTGCGGGCGCTGCAAGTTCTCAGGTTCTTACAGACTTAGACACTAACTTGTTTAATGTGATAACTGAGATTTTTCCAGAAGGAACTGAAAACACAGTGTTTGAAGCTTTAAGTTCAGATGACAACGACTCTCAAGCTTCTAAAAGATTAAAGCTTTTAATAGGTGACTTGGGCGTAGGTGTTGTAGCTGAAGGGTTGTTTAGAGTTGTCCCAGCATTTAAAAATATAATCACGGCTAAGAAACCTACGGCAGATGATTTAGCTGATGGAATACTGAACAACGCAAAAGAACTAACTAAAGCAAGTTCAAGACGGCAAGAAGCAATTGACAAAGCTGATGATATTGTTTCTCCATTTAGAGCAGATGTACCTACAGCTAAAGAAACTTTTAAAGAAACAGGCGAGGGCGTTGCACAGGTAGCGGCGCAAAAATCTGAAAATCTGACAGGTAAAGACTGGGCAAAAGCAAAGATTAAACAAGTAGGGCAGCAGATATTTACTTCTCGTGGTTACGCTACTCCAAAGATGTTTAAGTTTTTTAATCAATCTCAAGCGCAACAAGCGTCTTTAATAAGAGAATCTCAACAAATAAGCAGGCGTTTAAACAATGCGTTTGAAGAGTTTTCTGACGAAGCAGCTAAAAAACTAAACATCGAAAAATCTCAAGAACTTTTAACTGCCGACCTATCTAAATACACAAGACTTCCTCTAGAGGAGCAGGCTGCGAGTCTTGCAAAAGCAGAAGGCATTTCTGTAAAAGTTGCAGAGTCTCTTTTAGACGCTCGTTTTTTAATTGATAGATTAGCTAAACAGATATCTGGGTCTAAAGGTTTTTCAAAAGAAGTTACCGCAAGTATTCAAAAGAATATGGGGACGTATTTAAGAACGTCCTATAAAGCGTTTGACGATCCTACTAATTTTAAAATTGATAACGCGCTAAAAAATACGGTTATCCAAGATTTTAAAGATGCAAAAATTGCAAAAGCTTTGGAGCAAGGAAAAAAGATTACTGACAAAGAAGCACTTAAAGCTGCAACTTTAGATATAAATAAATTATTAGAAGGTGTTGGTAAAGAAACTATTGATTATGTTACACAGGTTCGCAGAGTAGCTAAGTTCCACAAGAAAAAAGAAATACCAGAAAACCTTAAAAAACTTTTAGGCGAGATACAAGACCCCGCTGAAAATATTATCTTGAGTGTAAGCAAGGCCGCTAGAATTTATGAAACAAATAATTTCTATAACATACTAAATGAGCTGGGCAAAAGCGGTAAGTATATTCAAGGTGCAAAAACAAGCGCGGTAGCTGATAGTCGTTTAACAACTAAGATTACAAACACTAACTCGATACTAGATGGCAAATACACGACCCCTGAAATAGCTGAAGTTATTACTAGACAAGAAGAAGTTTTTAAATTCATGTCTTCAGAAAACGGCGCAACGGAAATATACAAATCGTTCTTAAAGTTTAAAGGTGGCGCACAAGCCTCTAAAACAATTTACAGCCACGTAACACAACTTAGGAACATGCTGGGTGGTATGCAGTTTGCTGTAGCTAACGGAGACCTTGCTGCTCTTAATCCTTTTTCTAAAAACAGAGGACACATGAAAGTCCTTTGGAATGAAATAAAAGGAAAAGGAAGCAAAGAACTCGATACTATCTATAACAAGTATGTTGATTTAGGTGTCATTAACACAAGCATCAATGTAAATCAATTTAGAGAGTTAATCAGCATTTCTTCAAAAGACTTTGGAACTAAATCAATTACTAAGATAATGGATACAAACCCAGTTTTAAAGTTTATGGAAAACACATATACGGCAACAGATGATTATTTTAAAATGTCTGGTTTTCAAACGGAGCTTCAGACTTTAAAGAAAGCAAGGCCCGGAGTAGCTGTAGATATTCTAGAACGTGAAGCTGCTGATATTATCCAGAACACAATTCCGAACTATTCAAGAGTTCCAAAAGGTTTAAAGAAACTAAACTATCTTCCAATAGGTAACTTCATTTCGTTTCCTGCTGAGATAATACGAACCAGTACTCACATTGTAAAACAAGCAAGCCGCGAAATAAATTCAGGCAACACTGTACTCAGGAACAGAGGTTTAAAACGCATTGCAGGTTTTACTGGCGCAATGGTGGGTGTTAATCAAGCGTCTAAACTTTCAGCTAATCTTTTGGGTTGGACAGAAGAAGAAAGACAACAGCACACTAAACTAGCTGAAGGAAAGTTTGACGAAAACAGCGAGTTCTTGTGGTTTAGAGAACCAAACGGAGACATCGGAAAAATATCTACCAAGTATCTAGACTCCTACAACACTATTAAAGAGCCTGTACTTAAAGCTCTTGACAGGATTATAACCGGAGAACTGCAAGGAAAACAGCTCGATGACTACTTGTTTGTAGCTGCCGCTGACGCAGCTTTAGTTGTAGCTAATCCGTTTATAACCGAATCTATCGCTACCAAAGCAGTTACAGATGTGCTGTACGCTATGAGATCGCGTGATGGTAAAACAGCAGAAGGTAAAACACTGTTGCCACCAAGCATGTCAGCAGGGGACAAAGCAGCAGAAATACTATACCAGCTTTACACAGCCGTAGAGCCGGGTTCTGTAACCAGTATACGTAAGCTGGGAAACTATGTTGATGCTTACACAGGAGAGGAGCTTGAAAAATTAGGGCCAGTAAATAAATATGCGTTTATTAGTAACGTGACGGGCGCTAACTTAAAGCAACACAATCCCGAAAGCCAGCTAAAGTTTGAAGTGTACGGATACTCTAAAAACAAACGATCTAATATAGCGCCCACAATTAAAATAGGTAAAGATACAGCGGCTTCTGTTTTTGATTCGTATGTTGCGCGGCAAAGTAAAGAATACGAGTACCAGCAAAAATTGTTTTCAAAAGTACAGGCGTATTCATCCTTGTATGGCAGATACAGAACACTTGAAACTTTAAAAGAAGCAGGACTCTCAGGAATAGCAGCAGAGTACATTTATAACGGCGAGTTCAAACCGACTAAGCCGCCCGCTGTTGAAAATAGAGTTTTAGAAGTTCTTAAAACTGAGCTGTCTGAGGACAGCAGCGAATACATCGAAGCTTGGAAGACCTCCCAAGAGTTTAATTCAGTGTTTGATACTTTAGACGGCATGTCTTTGTACGGGGACAACGCTGAGAACCCACTAGAAATAGACTTTGACGAGCTATCAAGACTTAGAAGAGCTACAGGTGGTGAGGTATCTCAACCAGTACCTAACGCGCCCTCTGAGCCTGACGAGCGTATCAACAAGCTAACTGGTCTCCCGTACAACGAAGGAGCTGGGCCAGCGTATATGGATGAAAGCGACCCCATGCGAGTATTAAACATGGCGGCTGGTGGAAGAGTTCAAAAGAACTTAGGCTCTCTGATACGCGCAGGTTCAAAAGCTTTAGGAAAGTCGGCCTCAAAAACAGCAGACGAGATCATAGAAGAAAGCGATGTGTTTCTTACGATGCCATCCGACATGTCTTATCTGAGCAATGCCGCATCTCAAACAACTCAAAGGGCTAACACTGTAGGGACAGCAACAAAAGCTTCTAATTACTTAGATGATCTGGGAGCTTCTGGTAAATCTTTAGATTACGGTGCTGGTAAAGGATTGAATGCACAAGCTAACAAAATTGACGATACATTTGAGCCGTTCCCCGAAGAGGGTTTTAGCCCAACATTTACTTCTCCCTCTGCCGTCCCAACAGATGAATACGGTAAAGTTATAAGTACTAATGTTATTAATGTTTTACCGCCCAAACTCCGCGAAGAGGCCGTCATAAAAATAGGGAACTCTTTAAAGGCTGGAGGGAAAGCGTTAATACAAACATGGGATGCCGGAGCTGCTAAAGCAGGAATGGCTTCAAAGAAAGCAACTATTGTTAAAGATGAACCACTAGCTTTTACTACTTCAACAGGGTCATACCAAAAAGGTTTTACAAACAAAGAGCTAAAAGAGTACATAGAAAAAACTTTAGGTGAATCCTATACGGTAGACATTGTACCCAATAAAGCGAACATAAGTGGATCGGCAGTGGTTGTTACTAAAGAAGCGAGCAAGCTTAAAAAGTTTGACGGCGGTTTAATAGCCAAAGCTTTAGGAATTTCTGACGAAGACCTTGAGTGGGCTAAAAGTCAAGACCAACGATTTGATCCCAAAGGAAAGCTTGATGGAGAGGGAGATGCAGCAAGACATTTAGCTTTAGGTTGGATCACACAGCGCACAGACAACCCAGAACGAGCTTTGCAAGCAGCTAATTTTAGAGAGAATCTTAGCATAACTAGAAAAGATAAGCCGATGGATCAGCACAATAATAATCTGGGAGCCACTATACAAGCGAACACCTATAAAGAAGCTGAAGCAGAAATAGATAAACTAATCAAAGAAAAGAAAGCGGTGTTTATGTCTTCTAAAGAAAGCAACGACCTTAGACCTTATGGATATGCCAAAGGCGGTAAGGTATATAACACACTAAAAAGGAACTGTAGTTAATGACCGAAGAATTTAGATACTTCAAACTTGAAGACTTTAAATGCAAAGAAACAAACGAGAACGGCATAGACCCTAAGTTTGTACACAAGCTAGACCACTTGCGAGAAGCTTGTGGCTTTCCGTTTTACATTACTAGCGGCTACAGAAGCCCTAACCACAGGCTAGAAAAGTCTAAACCCAGAGGGCCGGGAACACACGCACAGGGAATTGCCTGCGATATAGCTGTTAACGGAGGCCGTCAGCGTATGCAGATCGTGCGTCACGCTTGTGCTTTAGGTTTTGTAGGCATAGGAGTTGCCAAAGGGTTCGTACATGTGGATATGCGCGATGACCATAAGCCCGTTATGTGGTGTTATTAGTTTTAATAGGAGACAAACATGTTACAAGCATTGATAGGCCCAGTGGCTGGACTACTAGATAAATTTATTGAAGACAAAGATGTTAAAAATAAACTAGCCCATGAGATCAGCACAATGGCAGAGCGACACGCTCAAGAGCTGGCTAAAGGACAGTTGGAAGTCAACAAGGCAGAGGCAGCACATAAGTCTTTGTTTGTAGCTGGATGGCGCCCAGCCGTGGGGTGGTCATGCTGCTTTGCGTTAGTCTATTCTACGATTTTATCTCCCATCTTAGGCATATGGTTCACTGTACCGCCTGTAGACAGCTCGTTGTTGACAACAGTATTGATGGGTATGTTAGGTCTTGGTGCTATGCGAACCGTTGAGAAGACTAAAAAAGTTCAGAGAGACAGGTAGTGCTTGCGGAGATTGCAGCGGCCAACGCTGCCTTCAAAATTATCCAGAAAGCAATCGAGAATGGAAAAGAGCTATACGATTGTGGCACGGCAACTACTGATTACTTTAATAATAAAAGTGCAATTACTAAACGTGTAAACGAAAAAGGACAGGGAGATTTACAGGCATTCATGGCTCTTGAAAAAATCAAAGAGCAGGAAGAGTATTTAAAAGAAACAATGATATATGCTGGAAGAGCTAACATGTACTCTGACTTTCTTAAATTCCAATCAGACTGTAAGCGTGAAAGAGAAAAAGAACAGCAAGCAAAAAAAAGAAAGAAGGCTGAAACTGCGGCCCTGATCCTATCCGCTCTGTTGTGGGGTACAGGTATACTGGTGTTGCTGCCCCTTATGTTCTATATATGTTTTAAAATTTTTGGAGTTATTTAATGGCGGCTAAAAAGAAAACTAAATCTAAAGTAAACGAAGCAGGAAACTACACCAAGCCAGCAATGCGTAAACGCTTGTTCAACAAGATCAAGGCGGGTACTAAAGGCGGTAAAGCTGGTCAATGGTCTGCGCGTAAAGCTCAGATGTTAGCTAAAGAATACAAAGCAGCGGGTGGAGGATACAAGAAATGAAAGTAAAAGCACCGTCAGGTCATCACTGGATGAAGCAGAAAGATGGATCGTTAAAACTTATGAAGCACTCCGGCAAGTTTGTTAAGCATAAAGGCGCAAGCTTGGAAGCCAACTTCCCAGTTCAAAAGGTTCATAAAAAATAATGACACTTAAAAAATCTCAAAAGTCTCTAAAGGCTTGGACGAAACAAAAGTGGCGCACTAAATCTGGTAAGCCCAGTGCAAAAACAGGTGAAAGGTATCTGCCCGAAAAAGCTATTACGTCTTTAAGCAAGAAAGAATACGCGGCAACAACCAAAAAGAAACGCGAAGACACCAAGAAGGGTAAGCAGCACAGCAAGCAGCCTAAGAAAGTCGCAGCTAAAACCAGAAAATACAGGAAGAAAACAGCATGATGACTAGAGATGATTACAAGAAAGGCGGCAAGGCTAAGAAGAAAAAAGATTCACGACTAGAGAGGGCTGGAGTTAGTGGTTACAACAAACCGAAACGTACACCAAATCACCCGAAGAAAAGCCATGTGGTTGTGGCAAAAGAGGGAGACAAAGTTAAAACAATCCGTTTCGGAGAACAAGGAGCTAAGACCGCAGGTAAGCCCAAAGCCGGAGAGTCAGAAAGAATGAAGAAGAAACGCGCTAGTTTCAAAGCTCGTCATGCAAAGAACATTAAGAAAGGAAAAATGTCAGCGGCTTATTGGGCAGATCGCGCTAAATGGTAGGGTTGTGGTTCAGGGCATTAAGCTCTTCTTCCAAGAAAGCGTGAAGAGATTCTAGCTTTGGTTTGGCTAGAGATACAATGTTCCTTATTGTTTCTAGCTCCTCGTCCTTAAAAGCCTTATGTAAATCCTTTTCGGGGATGCCGGACATTTCTGTCTCGACAACCCCTTTAGTATTTATTAAGACCTTAAAACCAAGAATGTTAGCTTCAGCCTTAGACAATTTCACAAGCACCACCTACACACGCTAACTCCTGAGAGCCTGTGGTGTTATCTTCTTTTTCAAATTGTTCTAAGTCATTCCAACTAACACCCTGCGGCATCGAAGAAACTAACTCTTTATACTGGTCTTCATTGATGTCCTCATACGGAGCCTGTTGATATACATGGTCACTGACTGGAAGCAAACTGATACCACTACAGAGATCAAAGTTATCCCATATCCACTGTGCTACTTGAAGGAACTCATCGTCCGTATAGTACACAGTAATGCTTGGTTTATGCTCACACCAGTGATTCTGGTAAGCCTTCCAAAGTGCTAACTGCTGCATAGCACCAACGTCACTGACGGTCACAGAAGTTTCTGGAGCCTTCACAGGGAAGCTAAAGACTGATGACGTAGGTGACATAACATCTTGCTCTACTGGGAATCCTTTGTCTTCCATGAAGACTGCAAGCGGGTCTTTCTTATCGCTACGGACTCTGCGAATGTAATGCTTAGAGAAGCGAGGATGGATGCCAGAAGCAGAATCGACAAGCTGAGATACAGTACCGCTTGGCTTAACGCACGTAATAGCCGCAGACTGGTTAATCCCAAGCGATGCAGCCCACTCCTCGTTAGTTTCAATAGCCACTTTCTTAATTTCGTCCAGCCACTTCTCAAGTTTTTCAGGTTCAGCACCGCTCAAAATCCTATGATCCATTATGCCTGTCATGCTTACACCTAACAGAGCTTCTTCTTCAGTATTTCTTTTCCAACAGTTTCGCAAGTATCGGAAATTAGTAAGCGTAGCCTGTAGTGTGCCAATGATAGCAGCCATCTCTGCTTTCTTCTTGAGCGTAGCCAGTGTATCATCAGGGCGTACAACAATCTCTGACAAGTTACAGAACTGATTACTGCGTAGGATAATCTCAGAGCATGGGTTAGTACCAAAGTCCTGATCAGGGTCACGCCTACCGTTACGTGCTGCAATCTTCTGAGCTGCTACACGGCTAAAGATACCACGCTCTCCCG
>Ga0180120_10000585_pt1 | contig 18571 bp, 12 predicted proteins | sample CPBDNA_3_FD_129677 | JGI IMG/M metagenome (GOLD analysis project Ga0180120, IMG submission 129677) | Freshwater to marine salinity gradient microbial communities from Chesapeake Bay, USA - CPBay_Spr_31_0.2_DNA (version 2) (version 2) | ecosystem: Environmental > Aquatic > Marine > Coastal ... | reverse complement strand
TTAATAGCTAATACCCATAAAGCAGCTACTAGTAATAAAGTAATTTTTTTCATATCATTCTTTTTTTTATAATTATATCCACCAGGATTTTCCCGATTTGCTTAATAAAATTTTAAAACATACAAGTATGTTCTATTTTCAAAACTTCAAAAAAAAATACTAGTATACTAATTCTTTAAAGTTTAATTTTTTAGAAACTCCTAATAGTTCTTTGTCATGATAATAGTTTTTTTTTAATATTTAATAGCCTTTTGCATCTTTAAGAGGCATGTTCTCAGCTTTAGTATCTATTTGTTTTTTAATTGTGTATTACTTTTAATAAATTCTCAGTTCTTATTTTAAAATTATTTTTTTATTTAAACCCCCTAAAATAATAAAATATAATTATTCTGGAAAATAATATTCGTACATTTTTTTTCTTTGCCTAATTAACCAAATTCAAGCACGCGGTTTTTCAACTCTCTTTCATATTTTAGCAATAACTCCCTTATCTTTTTTACAATTTTAGGATGCTTTTTTATAATATGTTCGTGTCTGTCGGCAGATACATCAAAAAGATATTCTCTATCTCCAGTATTTAAATACTTTAAATTCCCTACACGAGCTGTATACTAAACTCTAAATCTCTAAAAAAGAATTTCATGCAGATTTTCTTTCTTTTCAACACTTAAATAGTTAATTAAATTTACACCATCTAAATCTTTTTAATTTAAAGAAAATTAAATCAAAACTATGCTTTACAAAACATATAAATATCCTGTAAACACCTGTATAATTAATGCTATAAGAAAGAAATCTATTTGGTATTGATGGCATCTTCAGGGCATAAATTAAACAGCAGAGGCAAACACATGCTATAAAACTACTTGCCACAGACAATACAGGATTATTTTTTAGCAACAGCTAATTACTTTTATTTTAATTTTCACTTTATCATATTTTATGAAAACAGTATATTTCCTAATTTTTATATTTTCTCTAAACTTATTCTCCCAAAATACTGAAACACCTTTAATTCTTATTTCCAAGAACTCTAACGATATTACATTAAACACTTTGGGCAATGGCGTATCTAATATTGAAACATCTGGAAAAGACCCTTATTTATTTTCCAATAGGCTTCAAACGGATATAAGTGATTCAAATACCATGTTGGCTTTTGAATATTTCTGCCCAACTGGTATTGACTTTGTAGAAGTTCATTTTTACCCTAAGAGAGAACATATTAAACCTAAAATGGTTCTAGGCGTTGGTTCTACAGAGGGCTGGGTTGCCTTCAAAATTAACATCAAGGAAGAACAGAAGCAATGGGGAAAAAAAGGCGATTATCTGCGCTTAGATTTTGGTTCTACTTATGGAATTACCTTGCAATTAAGAAACTTGGTTTTAAGACCTCAAACTAACCGCGAAGCAGAAATAGAAAAAAACAAAGAAGAGAAGCAACTAGAAGAGGCTATTCTTCATAAAAACTTACATTCGTACCTGAACAAAACATTTCCAAATCAAATTAGTAAAGTTAAGGTTAGTGCTAAAAAAATTCAAATTACAGGGAATCTTGTTGCTTCTAAAAATATTTATTTAGCAGAAGTAAGTCCTTACGAGCATATCACAGAAATGAAGTCTTTTGAGTTTTTGAAACCTATAAAGACACTTCAAAAAAAATTCGACATCACGGTAAAACGAACCATTAAGAGACATCGTTTTAAACAAGACCGTATACTATCCAAATGGGTGCTTGTTAAAAAAAACAATGATGGAACTTACTTCCCTATATCACATGCACGATATGCTGACACCATTGTTCCTAAATACAACTATAAGTTCATACAACCCACTTCAAAAAAAGGATTAGGAGGTTATAGCAATAACAGTAAAGCCCCTAGTTCTGATTTAGATGATTTAGGCATAAATAGTGTTACAGTAAATATTTTGATTGGTAGTTTTTTTAGACACGACCCTTCGCCTAAAAACATCCCTTTTGAGTATATGGGAAAAACGTATTATGTCAATCGAAAACTTATTAAAAATTATGATAAAACCTTGCGTTCTGCCTCTAAACGAAACATAGAAGTAGCTGCCATTTTATTGGTAGATAAGGCTTCAAAAGCGAGAGATCCTAAAATTGGCATATTATTACAACATCCAGATTGTGATCCTGCTGGAATTTATAGCATGCCTAATTTAACCACACCAGAAGGTATCCAATATTATGCTGCCGTTTTAGATTTCATAGCTGCCAGATATAGTAGACCTGATAAAAAATATGGCAGAATTCACCATTATATCATTCACAATGAAGTAGATGCTGGTTGGGTATGGACCAATGCAGGGACTAAAACCGACTTAGTATTTATGGATCTTTACCATAAGTCTATGCGTATATCTCAAAATATTGCTAATAAATACAATGCCAATTCTAAAGTGTTTATCTCATTAACACATTATTGGAATTGGACATCAAATTCTAAATTCTATCTTTCAAAAACATTACTAGAGCAACTGTTAAAATTTTCAAAAGCTGAAGGCGATTTTGATTGGGCCATAGCACACCACTCTTATCCGGAATCATTGCGTGAACCTAAAACTTGGCTAGACAAAAAAGTGAGCTTTAGTTTTGATTCAAAATTAATTACTTTTAAAAACTTAGAAGTTTTAGATGCTTGGATTAAACAGCCTGAAGTACTCTATAAAGGGAAAACGAAACGTCTTGTTTATCTTTCTGAAAATGGCACAAACTCTCCTACATATAGTAAGCAGGATTTAAAAGAGCAAGCAGCGGGAATGGCTTATGCTATGAAAAAACTAAAATTCCTAGATGGTATTGATGGATTTCAATATCACAATTGGCAAGACAATAGAAAAGAAGGGGGCTTGCGCATTGGTTTGAGAAAATTTCCAGATGATGAAAAAGATCCTGGGGGTATCAAACCCGTATGGAAAGTTTATCAAGCTTTTGGAACAGACAAAGAAGACGAAGTTTATGATCCATACAAAAGCATGATTGGCATTGAAAACTGGGAAGACATACATTATAAAGGTGCTATTAAAAAAACAGAATAACATTATATTTTTAAAATATGAAAACAATATCGCTTGCAACAATAATATGCTGTTTCAGTATAATTTTTGAAGTAAATGGAAAGAATGAAAATACACCTCAGATTAACGTCATCAGTGAAATTACTTATAAAACTATCAACGGAACTAAATTGAATTTATGGATATTTAATTCAGAAAAACATAAATCAACGGACACAGCACCTGCTATTATAATTTACTTCGAAGGCGGATGTAATGTTGGTAATACTGCTCAATTTGCAAAACATTACGAATATTTATCGATATGGGGAATGGTTGCAGATTATCGGGTTAAAAGCAGACATGGCGTTCCGTTTAAAGAATGCGTATTAGATACCAAATTTGCAATGCGTTGGGTTCTAGAAAATGCTTCGAGATTAGGTGTAGATGTTAATAGAATTGCTGCAGGAGGTTATTTAGCAGCAGCCTGTGCCACTTTGTCGAAATTTGACAATAAAAATGAAAACATATTAATCAGTTCAAAACCGAATACTTTGATTCTCTTTAATCCGTCGCTGGTACCTACCCCTATTGCTAGCATGAAAAAAGTATCGAACAAAAAATTAGCTGTGTAAAAAAAAGAATGGGAACAGAACCAGAAAACATATCGCCTTATCATCACTTAGCTGGAAAATTGCCTCCAACTATTATTTTTCATGGAACAAATGATAAAGCCGAACCATTTAAAACAATAAAATTGTTTACTGATAGAATACATGAATTTGGTAATAAATGTACTTTGGTTGCTTGCCAAGATAAAACCATAGTTTCTTTAATAATAGCTAATTTAAAGACATGAAAGACTCTAATGCAGCATTCTTTGATACGGTGCATAAAATAGATGAGTTTTTGGTTTCATTAGGCTACCTTAAAGCACCACCAAAAATAGTAAATTCTACAAATTAATATAAAAATTATAATTCTGAATAAAATGCATTATACTAAAACAACCCATTAAAGACTGTTTCTATTAGTTACAAAATAAACATTACACAAAAAATATGAAGCCTCTAAAATTATTAATGCTAACAATACTTTGCTTAATCTCTTGTAAAGAACAAAAACAAGAAAAAACAGCGAATACCAAACCTAATATTATATTTATTCTTGCGGATGATTACGGTATTGTAGACACCCAAGGCTATGCCGAAAAAATAACAGGCATCTCCAAAGACAGTATGTTCTACGAAACACCAAACATCAATAAATTAATGCATGAAGGGGTTTCTTTTTCTCAAGCCTATGCCAATCAACTATGCTCTCCAACTAGAGCAAGTATCTTAACTGGAAAATATGCAGGACGTCTTGGGTTTACTACAGCACTACCACCTCGAAAAACCTATTATAATCAAAACATTCCTGTTCCTGAAGGGTTTTATCCAAATGATGTTTTAGAGCATAAAGACCCCATTGCAATAGAACAAGCGCTTAATAACGGTATCTCGAATTCTGCAATTCCTGCTGGAACCAAAATGGACAATGGATATGATGAAATTTCTATTGCTGAAGCATTAACAGACTATCATTCTGCATTTATAGGAAAATGGCATGTAGGTGGATTTGGAGCCAAAGGCTACCAGCCAGAAGACCAAGGTTTTGAACCCTTAGCATGGTTTGATGCAGGCGGTTCTCCCTATCTACATTGGAAAGACGCTTGGAACAACAAGAAAAAAACACGTTTCCCAAAAATGCGGCAAGCAACATCAGAAATGGGTAATTCTGGTCAAGATACGGGGGAAGCATACCTTACCGATGATTTAACAATACAAGCATTGAATTATATTGAAAAGCGTTCTAAAATTAAAGACCAGCCATTTTTCCTTTATTTCTCACATTTTGCGGTACACTCACCTTATCAAGGAAAAGAAAAAGAAGTTGCCTATTTTAAAGATAAGCAGACTAAGGGATGGAATGGGCATAAAGATCCAGTTTATGCTTCCATGATAAAAAGCATGGACCGTTCTGTAGGTAAAATTCTGAATAAGCTAAAAGAAACAGGAATTGAAGAAAACACCTTAGTAATTTTTATGTCAGATAACGGTGGTATTGATTCTAAAATCACTCCAAGAGGTGACGGTACAGATAACCGTCCTTTTTTAGGAGGTAAAGCTTGTTTAACCGAAGGAGGTATAAGGGTTCCTCTAATTTTCAAATGGAAAGGTAAAATTAAAGGGGGAAATTGGGTAGATGTACCCATAGACTGTACAGATATGTATCCTACAATTATTGAAGCTGCGGGTTACGACTTTAACGCTATGATTACAGATAACAAGCTAGATGGCCAAAGCATATTAACGCTTTTAACAGACACTAAAAATAGAGAAAAAAGCTACACAAAAGAAGCGCACTATTGGCATTACCCTTTTAATGTTATCTACAATAGTCCTTACGAACCTTACGCTTTAACACCACATTCTGCAATACGTGATGGAGACTTCAAGTTAATCTTTGATTGGTACGGAAGAATTCGTTTGTATAACATTGAAGAAGACCCTTTTGAAAAGCAGGACCTATCTCTTCAAAACAAGGAATTATCCAATGCTTTGCTAGGTAAGTTAATGGATTGGATTAAAAACAATATTGAACCTAGGTATTGGCCCGTAATAAATGAAGACTACAATGCGCATAAAGAAGTTCGTAAAACCCCATTTAAAGATATATTCTCCAGTTATCTTAAACACTAGATAATGTCTGTTATCTAAACCAATTAGTTTTTTATTCTGGTAGTATCAAATACCTGTCTTACTGCATAATGTACCTATACTAAGGATAGAAATACCTCTGTTTATAAAGATATGCTTAACACCTACCTTTTATATTAATAAATGACACTTAATAACAACAACAAAAAATGCTCCTGCTTTAGTTATAATTCTAACAAAATGAAACTCGCCTAGGAATAAATTTCTAGGCGAGTTTATAATATTAACTAACTACTATTATTGTATTGGTTATTGTTTGTTAAGGAAAATGACTCTCGTCCTTTTCCGACGTTGAACAACTCTTTGAAAATATACTAAGATTTTCCACTAGGGAAAATTCGCCTTAATGAAATATAACCAGTGTTGGAGGTAGGTTTTTATTTCAATCTCATTCTTTTTATTTTTCCAAATTCGTTGTTGAATTGATCCCAACTATAAAGTTTGTATATCTGAGGAGCAATTATAGTTATCCAAACCATAAAGATTAGAGCTGTAACCTGGTAGGGCAAAAAAACGATGGCCGCAATCCAAAAAATAATAAGTAGAGGAATTCGTCTTTTGGCAATACGTAATTGATTTTTAATCTGTTTCAATGAGTGATTTTTGGAAGACATCACAAAATAATTGGGTTTAATAAACCATCCACTAGCAAATAGTATCAACAGAAAAATCGGAAATGGGTAGCCCTTACTATCTAATTCTGCATTTTCATCCAAGAGTGAATCGGGTGTATCAGGTGCTTGAGCCAATGCTTCTTGAACGTTCCGCCAAACGTGTTGAGCAGTAACTCTAGAAGTCGCACCTCCTACATTCCTGTAATTAGGAAGACTTCTCCACCGGTACAATACACGTCTCTCTCGAGTTACAGCCAGCACCCCTGGCTGAAAAACACCGTTAGGATGGGAAACATTCTGACTTACTTCTTTCCTGAAACTAGGGGTGTAATTCCAAATAATTAAAGAAAGCCACCCACGACTATGAATATCGGCAAGAATTTCATGGTGAGGATCACCAATGTGGTTAAAATCAGTTTCCCACTCCTTATGAGCATTTTCCGCTAGAGTATGAGGTTCACTTGTGATACCATATATCTCTCCACCAGCCTTACGAATTTCATTTACAATTCCATTATTCTGATAACTCAATAATTCTATTCGGCAAGGAGGACACCAAAATCCTCTGTAAAAAACCAGAACAATAAATTCATGTTTGGCTAAGGTTGAGCTGAGCCAGCCAGTGCGAGTTTCCTTGGGTGGATCTAGTAAGGGTGCAGGAGAACTAGACATTAGTTCAATATCAGCAAGGTGCCGAACTTCAAAACTGTCTCCAGAAGGTGTTAGTTCAAATCGTTCACGTAAACACAAATCATGACCATGTTGATTCCCACAAAGAATAAGCTGAATTTCTCTTGTAGATGTTGGTGTTTCTCTAAGAATTACTTTATCTGGATTAACTATTCCAGTAACCTTAAATTCGATACCTTCTTTTTTCGAAAACCAAGTGCGCGCTGCTTCCGACTCTATGCGGAAACTTTCTGGAATTTCCTGTACTACCTTATTCATTAAACTAGATATTTATTAAATTATGTATAACTTGTTTTATTTTAAAATTTTAATTCGACACATAAGGCTTCTACTAATTAAGAATTAACTCTATTTTTTTTACCAAACAAGAAGTCACTCTCTTTCTAACAGTTAGAATAACTTAAATAAGCCAAACCCTAATTTTCAACCCTCAAATTTTGTCGTTCTACAAGAAAATTAAAAGTCAAGTCGGACAAGTTTTTACCGTCTACAACGGCATCCCATGCAGCATGCCTTCGTCCTTCTAAAGGAACCAATTTGGCAAATACTCCCGTTGACTTATAAATTTCGATGAGATCAAGAGCTCCACTATAGGGTACAAGTCTCTTGTCCTCTGTTCCGTGTGCAATAAATAGTTCTGGATTATTGCTATCAAAACGATCATAGCCATATACCTTTTTCAGCAAGTTTAAAACAATATCATTTCCCCAAAAGTCAATAATACTTCTAATCTTGTAAGTTTCATTTAAGTTTGTCGTAAGCAACGTTGGGTCTACAGTAGTGCTTATTTCGTCTCTAAAATCTTCTTGCTCTGATATTCCAATGCCAATCGCTGTAATGGCACCAGCAGAACCACCTCCTACTGTGATAAAATTAGTGTTTATATGGTATGTGTCAGCATTTGCAACAATCCAACGCATTGCAGCTTTTGCATCTCTTTGAGCAGTATAAACAGCAATCATTTGCGAATTATTATTGGAAGCATCAATCCACTTTTGTGGTGCTATCCCCGTGTGAATTGTTCCTAAATTTTTTAAAACTCTATAATCAATTGAGACGAAAACCCAACCTCTAGAAGAGAAATAGTTCCCCATGGCGGCGATGTCCTTTTTTTTACGTGAGCCGCCTTTAAAACTTCCTCCATGCATAAACATATAAACGGGTCTATTTTTTAAATCATTGTCCGGTACGTAAACATCTAACTTCAGAGGAATTGCTACAGTACTAGCACTCTTACCATCATGACTAAGACCTTCCGCATAGGTTATATTTCTCTTAATAAGTACTTTATACGTTGCATCAGCCTTAACGATAGGATTGTTGTTTTCAGGACTAGCCTGTAAATCATCTTTCGCACTAAAAGCAATTAAAAACAAAAGTAAAATCAAATTCTGGAGTATTACTTTTTTCATTTTTTATTTCTTTTTTTTATGATTCTAAAAACTTTATTTCTCTCTAATGTTATCTTTAGTCACAACCGTTTTCAATATAATCTCGTAACGTTATATTTCCTTATTTAGACAATATTCCCAGTAGATTATATTTTTTCAAAAACTTATTTACTAAAAATCAACTACTGGCTATTTCAAATCGGTTTCAATATTAAATTCGTTCGTTTTTATTTCAATGCTATTCCAAAAGCTACGTGATGTACAACTCAACTTATAGCCTTCCTTATTTGTTTGTTCTGCAGCATTTGGCGAAATGCCATATTGCATAAAAATAGCAGAGTCCTAATTTTCAACAGTCAAATTTTGTCGTTCTACAAGAAAATCAAAAGACAAATCGGACAAGCTTTTATCATCTACAGTAGCACCCCAAGCGGCATGCCCTTCCCCTTCTAAAGGAACCAATTTGGCGTATACTCCATTTGAATTATAAATTTCGATGAGATCAAGAGCACCACTGTAGGGTACAGATCCAATGTCTTCTGTTCCATGTGCAATAAATAGTTCAGGATCATTGCTACCAAAACGCTCATGCCCATATACATTTTCTAGCAAGCTTAAAACGGTATCATTTCCCCAAAAGTCAATTATACTCCTAATGTTGTAAGTTACATTTAAGTTTGTCGAAAGCAACGTTGGGTCTATAGTAGTGCTTATTTCGTCTCTAAAATCTTCTTGCTCTGATACTGCAATGCCAATCGCCGTTATGGCTCCAGCAGAACCTCCTCCTACAGTGATATAGTCGGTGTTAATATGGTAAGTTTCCGCATTTGCAACAATCCAACGCAAGGCAGATTTTGCGTCTCTTTGAGCAGTATAAATTGCATTTATTTGTGTATCATCATTGTAAAATTCTCTCCATAATTGTGGAGCTATCCCCGTGTTTATGGTTCCCAAATTTGATGCAGTTCGATAATCAATTGAAAGGAAAACCCAGCCTCGAGAAGCAAAATAGTTCGCCATGGCTACGATTTCCGTTTTTTTTCTAGAGCCCCCTAAAAAACTACCTCCGTGCATAAACATAAAAACGGGTCTATTTTTTGAAGCATTGTCAGGTTTGTAAAGATCTAAGATTAGAGGCATTGCAACAGTACTTGAACTCTGACCATCGTGACTAAGACCCTCTGCATAGGTTATATTCGCCTCAACAAGCACATTATACGTCTCATCTGCAGTTACTATAGGGTTTGTCTCGATAGGGTCCGTCACGATAGGACTGTTGTCTCCAGGATTTTCATCCAAATCATCTTTCGAACTACAAGCTGCTAAAAGCACTAGTAAAAGCAAGTTCAGTAATATTACTTTTTTCATTTTTTATTTCTTTTTTTTATGATTCTAAAAATGTTATTTCTCTCTAATGTTATCACTAGCAACATCAACTTTCATTATGAAATCGTTGCGTCTATTTTAATAATCTAAATTGCAAGAACTATAAAAGACCTGAGCACATAATTTTACTAAGGACTCTGCTATTATTTTCGACTGTAATTACCAGTAGATACAATCTTAAAAACGCATTTTATTTACTCAACAACTTAGCGACAAGAAACGCAACTGATGAATTATAGGTTGTCTTAACTCCTGGATATTTCAAATCGGCTTCAACATTAAGATCGTCCATTTTTTCTTTTAGTGCTGTTCCAAAAGCTACGTGATGCACAACCCAACCTCTAGCCCTCCTTGCATTGCCTGGTACTGCATCGTTTGGCGTCATTCCATATTGCATAAAAATAGGTGGATCATCACTCGATATTAGATCAAGGGCAGAAATTGTCTTTGCTATTACATCAGCTTCCTCTAAAGTACTAACACCAAAAGTTTGAAGACGCTTTTTTCCGTTAAAGGTTGCCTCTTGACCTGGAGAAAATTTCCTAATATGCTCCAACCAAAAGGGAGACTCCATCGTTGTTTGACCTCCTCTCGCGGCTACACAAGTAACACGGGTAGATTCCTTTTCTATGGCATTGTCACTTTCAGGTCTAGCCATTTCATCACTAAAAGCAAGCCACATGCATATCTGGGCACCTGCAGAGCCACCAAACACACCTATATTTTTTTTATCAATGTTCCATTCGCTCGCATTTGAACGTATAAACTGCAGGGCTAACTTGGCATCATTATGTGCTGCAGGCAAAGGGGCTATTGTTTTATAGCGATAATTGATAGCAGCCACCGATATACCAGCCTTTAATAATTTTACTAGTTCCTTCCGATTTACTTTTTCTTTACTACCTGATTGAAAGCCTCCTCCATGAATGAATATGGCTAGCGGTGTTGTTTTGTGTTTGTCAGCAAACCAAACATCTAATACTTGACGTTCATGTTCTCCATATTTTACATTAACTAAATCAGGTGTAGGTTTCTCTTTTTGAGCATAACCAACATAGGACACACTTAAAAAAAGCAGAATAATATTAATTGTTTTCAAGCTTTTCATTTTAGAAATTTTATGTGACTGTTATTTTATTTTTGACCTTTTCAATTGCATTTGGTTTAATCCAATTATTGTAAACATCTAATACCCTGGATTGTTTGGTAGCAAATTCGGGTTTGCCGAAATTTGCTCAATAGGTAAGGGATACAATAAGTATTTATCATCCCATGGTGTGTTTGATGCTCTCCACTCTCTCACAGGGTGGCTTAAAAACACATCTTTAGCCGTTCCCCATCGTCTCATATCAAATACTTCTTGATACTCTCCATATAACTCCATATATCGTTCTGTTCTAACGATATTTCTTAATACTGCTTGGTCTGTTTGAGTTACAATACTTGCATTTACCCGCTGCCTAGCAATGTTTAAATATGTCAAAGCATCTGAAGGATTATTCGTTTCTAAATATGCCTCTGCAAGCATTAAAAAAGTATCAACATATCTATAAATAATTACGTCTTTTTCGTGTATGTTATTCCCATTCCCTGTAACATCCAGATATTTTGTCCCACATATACCATTACGACCAGCGTATGCACTACCATTAGGATTCGTTGGATTGGGATTAAAATTTACGGTAGCACCATTATTGGTTCTTACATAAGAAAACGTAAATCCTTCTTGCTTTCTAACATCTGTATCCTCGTAAAGATTTACAAGTTCATAATCATACGCCCAGGAATAATTAGGACCATTACCGCCACCAAAACTACTCTTTAAAGGGTTTGTGAAAAAAGGCATTATACCACCATACCCACTTTCGTAAGTATTACTTAATGCGAAAATAATTTCTTGATTTCCTTCTTCGTTATCCTTATCAAATACAGATTTCCAATCACTTAATAAGGCTAAATTAAAATCTCCTGGATTGTTAGCAATTGGTAAAAGAATATCTATAGCATCTTGATAATGCTCTGTTTTTTGCAAAGGTAAACCCGCCATGGTAAGATAAATTTTACCTAACAAGAAATTCCCAGCACCTTTAGTTACTCTTCCAGATGGTGTATTAACCCAAATAACAGGTAGTTTTTCTACAGCAAACTTTAAATCTTCAACCATGAGCTCATATATTTCTTCACTTGCTGTGCGAGATCTATATAAAACATTATTATCTGGAGTTTCCACAGGCTCTTTATATAAAGGAACATCTCCAAACATTTGTACTAATGTAAAATACGTATAAGCTCTTAACCATTTTGCTTCAGCAATATATTGGTCCACTAATTCTAAATCATTCTCATATAAAGGCGAGGTAGGTGCATATTTTATTACTGTATTTGCTCTACTTATAGCTTGATAAGCTAAAGTCCAAATGGAATTTAATTGACTTGCATTTTGAGTTTCATGAATTCCGTAAATAGGTGCCTTCCACCATACATCACTTCCAAGTCTTGTTGTAGAATATTGACCGGGCATACTAAGAAATTGATAATTATATCGTTCCCATTGCACATGTTTAAATGTGTTATAAATGCCTAAATTTTGACTTTGCAATTGTGCCTCATTCTGGTAAAAATTTGATGAAAGAAAGCTTGAATATACTTCTTCTTCTAAATCGTTACAACTTATAAAAAGTCCAAATACTATTAATATTACGATAGATTTTTTCATTTTTTTAATGTATATTTTAATTTATTTCGTTTTAACACTAACCTATGGCGTCATTTATTTTATTCAATTAAAAATTCAAATTCAGTCCCAAGGTATAAGACTTTGCTCTTGGATATGCACTATAATCGATGCCTCTTAATAATGGGCTATTATTTCTTGCTGTATTTACCTCAGGGTCTTGCCCAGTGTAATTGGTAATGGTAACAAGGTTTGTACCTGTTAGAAAAACATTAATACTTTTAAAACCTTTAACTTCAGGAAAAGTATATCTTAATGTTAAATTTTTTAAGCGGGCATAGCTTCCATCCTCTACTAGAACCGATGTTGGAACGCTTGTTACTACAGGACTGCCTGTTGATGGCCATTTTATATCGTTATGTTGATTATCTAAGGTCCATCTATTATTAAACCAATCCTCAGTTCCATTACCTTGACTCCATCCTGAACCTGTAAAAGCTTTATTAATATTTAATATATCATTTCCAAAACTTCCTTGCCAAAACATGGATAATCTGAATTTTCCATAAGAAAATGTATTATTCCAACCAAAAAAGAAATCAGGATTCGGATTTCCTATTACAGTTCTATCTTCAATATTTATAATACCATCTCCATTAACATCTTCAAACTTCCACATTCCAGGGGTATTATCAGCCTCACCATTTCCTGTTGTTACGTATAAAGGGTTACCATCATCTCCATTTCTTATGGTAAAATCTCCGTTTTGATAATCTACTAAATCATCGGGCTGTATTAAGCCCACTACATTATAACCAATGTACTGTCCTATTTCATCTCCAGGGTAAGTTCTTGAAGCACTTATACCAAATAAGTTAGTACCTATTGATGGACTATCAAGAAACTCATTCAGACCTATTTCTTCTAAGGTTGTAATGTTTCTGGTCCAGTTAAAATTTGTAGACCATCTAAACTTTGAATCCCTAATAATATCTCCAGAAATAGATACTTCAATTCCTGTATTTTCTATAATTCCTGCATTTACTGGAGCAGTTCTAAATCCCGATTGAGATGGGATTTGTAAGTTTGTTAATAAATCTTCTGTTCTTCGTTTATACCATTCAAGAGTTGTTCTAAATCTGTTTTTCATGAAATTCATATCCAATCCTAGATTTAATGTTGTACTTGTTTCCCAAGTTAAATCAGGATTAGAAATTCCAGCTGGAAAAGTAGCGGTATATTGTGAATCATCTCCTAAAGGAATTCTATCTAGCGCATAAACACCTTGAGTAGCTAAAGGCCCTACGCCACTCTGACTACCTGTTTCTCCAAAAGAAACACGGAATTTTAATAAACTAAAAAGTCCTAATTCTCTTATAAATTGCTCTCTATTAGCATTCCATGCAAAAGCCGCTGAAGGAAAAAACCCCCAAGGTTTACCATTAATAAATTTAGATGTTCCATCAGCTCTACCATTAATATCAAAAATATATTTTTTGTTTAGGGCATAAGAAAGTCTAAAAAAACCTGATTGAATTGTATAGTTTGTTTTTGAATTATAATAAGCCCCTAATCTTTGCCCCAATTGAATGGCCTCTCTACCTAATTCATCAAATGTAAAGTCTGTGTACTCGTCACTGCGTCTTTTAATAATAAAATCTTCATAAGCAACACCCAATACGGCATCCAACTCATGTTTTTTATTAATACTTTTTTTATAATTCAAAAATCCTTCTGTTGTTAAGCTAGTTGATTCAGACGTTGACCATACCATACGTCCATTAGTTTGACTTCCTCTTGAAGTATTTTTGTTAGCAAAAAAAATGTTTTCACTATTCCTATGATTTAGCCCTAATCTTGTCGTAAAATTAAGGTCTTTAGTTAATTTATAAACACTTGTAAAACCACCAATAACATCTTTGTTCTTTATGGAAGAGTCCATCTCTGTGGCATCAACTATAGGATTTGATATTGGATTGCCATTCTCATCAACGGTATTATAATCTCCTTGAGCATTAATTGCTGGTGTATTAGGGTTTATTCTAAATGCCAAAAACGTAACTCCTGCAAGACCTGTTCTTGCACTGGTTTGCACCCTTTTATTTTCAAGAACATTAAATTGCAAATTTGCATTTATAGAAAATTTGTCATTAAGTGCTATTTTACCATTGTATCTAAAATTACCTCTTTGCATTTTAGAACCAAGAATAACACCTTCTGTATTATCGAAATTAGCCGACAATAATTGAGAAATTTTCTCAGTACCTCCCGAAACACTTAATTGATAATTTTGAGAAAACCCTTGTCTGTATAGCAAATCAATAAAATCTGTACCTTCACCACTATCTTCTGGTAGTGGCTTATTAACACCATCATAAGGTAACAACCCACTTGCTAATAGCTCATCAAAAGTTTTGTCTGGATTTTGTAACTGTACAAAATAGTTTCTTGTTTCATTGTATTGGGCTGCATTCATTAAATTCATTTGGTTGGAGACATCACTTACTGTATTTCTTAAACTAGCCGTTACTTTAGTTTTACCTGCCTTTGCTGATTTTGTAGTAATTAAAATCACACCATTAGATGCTCTAGAACCATAAATAGCAGTGGCACTAGCATCTTTTAAAATTTCAATTGATTCTACATCATTAGGATTAAGTGATGCCAAAGGATTGGAAGTATCAAAGAAGTCCCCATCTGCAGCTTGAACACCTAAACTTAAAGGAATACCATCAATCACATATAAAGGTTGACCAGAGGTTAAAGAGTTGGTACCACGAATATTAATATTTAACCCTGAACCTGGCTCGCCTGAACTTTCTAAGACCAGTACACCAGCAGCTCTACCTTGCAAAGTCTCAGAAATGGAAGTAAATACATTATCTTCTAGCTCTTTACTTTTTATAGAACTTATTGCTCCTGTACTAACACTTCTTTTTTGTTGGCCATAACCAACTACCACAATTTCATCCAATGACTGAATATCCTCGTCTAAACTAATATTAACTATAGTTTTAGATCCAACCTTCACTTCTCGAGATTCAAAACCCAGGTAAGAAAAAACGATAATATCATTACCAGAGCTCAGAGTCATTTCATAAACTCCATCAAAATCGGTAATTTCACCGTTTGATGTTCCTTTTTGAATGAGACTTACTCCAGGTAAAGGAATGCCTTTTTTGGTAGTAACTAAACCTGTTACTTTTTGCTGTGCAAAAACAGACATACCTCCAATAATAAATAACAGAAAAATAATATTTTTTACATTTAAATAGTAATTCATAAATTTATTAATTAATTTTAGTCAAAATAATATCTGACAATGTTATACTAAATTAAAAACAAAAGTATCCTGCTTAATACTGCTTATTTTTAATTTTTGTAATAAAAATGAAATAAATTTCATTTTCAGTAATCCTGTTTATAAGAACAATCATACCAAGATTTAAATTTCATATACTAATTTTAAGACTCATTCAATTGCCTAAACAACCAAATATGATTTGACTATATTTTTATTTACAAATCTTAATCATGCAATTACTTTACACAACTAAAAAACAACAACTGAGCAATTAAAGACAAGACCATTAGCGTCTTAAACACTACTCGCAGAAACCAAATCAGAGATAGCAGTATTATACAGGATAATTTCTCATATTATATTTATTTAATTTGTAAATATATCCTATTTGAGGAATATTTAAAAATTAAATAGTCTCCTTGAAACTAGAAAAATATACAATGAAACATCTTTTAATGAAGTACCTTTTAACCATTTCACTTAGTCTTTGGTTTTTTAAAGCTAATAGTCAAGAAAAAATGAATATTGTATTTATTCTTGCTGATGACCTTGGCTGGAGTGATGTTACGTTATACGGTAACACTAATTATTATGAGACTCCAAATCTAGAACGTCTAGCCGCAAGGGGGATTACGTTTAACCGAGCGTATGCAGCTAGTCCACTATGCTCTCCAACTAGAGCGAGTATATTAACAGGACAAACTCCTGCTAGAAATGGTATTACTGCTCCAACCGCACATATGAAGGAAGTACAATTAAAAGCTTCACTTCCAGAAAAATCACCCCCAGGAAATAAAGCGCTCATAGCAATTTCAGCCTCGCGACTTGACAACACATTACCCACCTTAGGAAAAATGATAAAAGCTGATGGGTATGCTACTGCTCATTTTGGAAAATGGCATTTAGGAAAAGAGCCCCATAGCCCCCTAGAGCATGGCTTTGATGTAGATATACCACATTGGCCAGGACCAGGACCTGCCGGTAGTTTTGTTGCTCCTTGGAAATTTCCAAATTTCAAAGAAAAATATGCCAATGAGCACTTAGAAGATCGTATGACCGATGAGGCCATAGCTTGGCTAAGAAACAGAGATGCTTCAAAACCTTTTTTTATGAATTACTGGCAATTCTCGGTACATGCACCATTTGATGCCAAAAAGAGTCTCGTTGATTATTATAGAACCAAAACAGATTTAACAAACCCACAACACTCCCCTACCTATGCTGCAATGGTGCATTCTTTAGATCAATCTGTAGGAAGACTTTTAGACGAAATAGATAGACTTGGAATAAGAGACAACACGGCTATCGTGTTTTATAGCGATAACGGAGGTAATATGTATAATACCATTACAGATTCCCTTCCATCAGGAGAAAAATTTATATCTCCACCCACTAACAACGCCCCATTAAAGGGTGGAAAAGCCAGTATGTATGAAGGCGGTGTGCGTGTACCATGTATTATTGTCTGGCCAGGTATAACAACCCCGGGGGCTACTTCTGACGCTTTAATTCAATCTACGGATTTATACCCAACTATCTTAAACCAATTGAATATAGCGCTTCCAAAAAAGCACAAAATTGATGGAAAAGATATTACACCAGCATTAAAAGGTGAGCCTTTTGAAAGAAAAGGTATTGTAACATTTTTTCCTCATCAACCAAAAGTACCACATTGGCTACCTCCATGTGTATCTGTCCATTCTGGAGATTGGAAATTAATTAGAATTTTTAATGAAGGTGCCAAAAACAAGCATAAATATGAATTATATAATTTAAAATGGGATATTAGTGAGGATTATAATATATCATCTATTTACCCTAGTAGAGTTAAAGAACTCGATGCTTTAATTGAACAACATCTTAAAGAAACAAATGCTGTAGTACCAATCCCTAACCCTGCTTTTAATGCTACCAAATACCACCCTGAACTTCATGGGATTCAATTTAAAAACCAACTTAAAGAAAAAAAAATAAACATTAATTAAAACACTTTATAATTCATGAAAATTAAGTTTAAAATAGTACTTCTGGCATTGTCCTTTTCCGTGATTATTTGTCAGGCACAAGGCACTGAAACCAAAAAACTAGCCTTAGATACAGGTTCAGGAAATTTCAATAAACCTAATATAATAATCATTTATACGGATGACCACGGTTACACAGATATGGGGGTTCAAAATTCTTCTGGTCAGGATGTGGTCACTCCAAATGTAGATGCGCTTGCGCTATCAGGATTAAGAGCCACTAGCGGCTATAGTACTGCACCTCAATGTATACCCTCTCGTGCGGGTCTTTTGGCAGGTAGATTTCAAAGTAGATTTAACTTAGAAGAAAACCCAAAAGAGGAAGAAGTTGGCGATGTAGACGACTATTTGGACCTCATTGTGGGACCCGAAAATCTATTACCCGAACGTTTAAAGTTAAAAGGCTATGCTACGGCACAATTTGGAAAGTGGCACTTAGGAAATAAAGATAAAATTATTGAACATGGTTTTGATTATATCTTTCCTCAAAATAGCGGAGCATCCTTTCCTGCTAATATTGACAAAAATGGAAATGACCTCACACTAGGAACGTATAATTCTGGAGAATACCACATTGATGCTTGCACCATGGCCGCTACTGCTATGATTAAAAGACTGAAAGATGACCCCTTCTTTTTATATGTGGCGTATAGAGCACCGCATGTACCTCTAGACCCTCCACAGGAATATGTGGATAGAATACCAGGG
>Ga0180120_10000581_pt1 | contig 18642 bp, 13 predicted proteins | sample CPBDNA_3_FD_129677 | JGI IMG/M metagenome (GOLD analysis project Ga0180120, IMG submission 129677) | Freshwater to marine salinity gradient microbial communities from Chesapeake Bay, USA - CPBay_Spr_31_0.2_DNA (version 2) (version 2) | ecosystem: Environmental > Aquatic > Marine > Coastal ... | reverse complement strand
ATATCACAGACATGGATAATGTCCGGCGGCTAATCACCCAAGAGCAGCCGGATTTTGTGATTAATACCGCCGCCTATACTCAGGTTGATCTTGCCGAAACTGAAACTGAAGCATCCTATCGAATTAATCAACAGGGTCCGGCTAATCTTGCGCAAGTGTGTCAGGATCTCGATATCCCATTAATTCACTTTTCCACAGATTGCGTATTTGATGGTCACAAGCATGGCCCATGGACAGAAGATGATCCAACGGCCCCCCTAAGTGTTTATGGCGCCAGTAAATTAGCCGGCGAACAGGCGGTACAGCAACACTGCAACAAACACCTAATCTTTCGTGTCAGCTGGGTTTTCTCGGAGTTTGGGCACAATTTTGTCAGGACCATGTTGCAGCTTGGCTCAAGCCGAGAGCAGCTGCATGTGGTTAATGATCAATTTGGCAAGCCAACTTGCGCAAGAGAAATAGCCAGAGTAGTGCTGGAAATTTTACCTAAACACCAGGTGCAATGGGGCCTCTATCATCTGGCCCAGCCAGAGGTGATCAGTTGGCATGGATTTGCCGAAGAGATCTTTGCTCAAGCGCGTTCAGGGGATCAAATTAGCTCGTCGCTGTTAGTTAAAAACGTCTCGCCTATTTCTACCAGTGGGTACCCAACACCGGCAAAGCGCCCGTCAAATTCAGTACTGGATAGCATCAAACTGGAGCAGACATTTAGCGTGAAATTGACTGGATGGCGACAATCCCTGGCCGCTACAGTCTCTGCACTCGGGTCATAGGTGGCGAAAAGCAATGAATAAGTATCAACCGAAAAATATATTGGTCACTGGCGGCGCCGGTTTTATTGGCTGTAATTTTGTTCGCTATATGCTGGGCAATTATGTGGACATTCAGATTGTTAATCTGGATAAGCTCACCTATGCGGGCTCAATCGATAATCTGCACAATCTTCCGGACCCATCGCGGCATTTTTTTGTGCAGGGCGATATCTGCGACAGTGCATTGGTCGCCGATCTTCTGCAGCATCACCATATCGATACCATCGTACATTTTGCCGCCGAGAGCCATGTTGACCGCTCTCTGACAGGCCCGGCGGAATTTATTCGCAGCAATATTATGGGCACTTTTTGCTTGCTTGAAGCGACCCGGGAATATTGGCAGCACACCAATCAGTTGGCTAGTGGCCAATGTCGTTTCCATCATATCTCCACCGACGAAGTTTTCGGCACCCTTAACGCCGGCGACCCCGCTTTTTGTGAAGCCACAGCCTATGCGCCTAACTCTCCCTACTCGGCATCCAAGGCCGGATCCGATCATCTGGTGCGCGCCTGGCACCACAGTTATGGCCTGCCGGCGACTACCAGTAACTGCTCAAACAATTACGGCCCCTATCAAAACCCAGAGAAATTTATTCCAACCGTGATGCGCGCCTGCCAGCAGCAAATCGCCATACCAGTCTACGGTGATGGCAGCAATATCCGTGACTGGCTCTATGTCGAAGACCATTGCTCGGCTATCGATGCCGTGGTGCGCAATGGAACCATTGGCGAGACCTACAATATTGGCGGCAACAATGAATGGGCGAACCTTGCCATCTGCAATACCATCTGCGGGCTGATGGACAGGCTCAACAGTGAAAATGCGCCCCACAAAAACCTGATCGAGTTTGTAACTGATCGTCCTGGTCACGACTGGCGCTATGCCATCGACAGCGCCAGGATAACTCGTGAGCTGGGCTGGCAACCCAGCGAAACATTTGAAAGCGGAATTGTGAAAACTCTGCAATGGTACTGCCAACTTTAATAGGGCTAAACAATTCGAGCTAAAATCTGAGTTACGAAATATCTCAGACCGCCTTGATCTAAACACAGAATACTTAAAACAAGATTACAATTTTTAGAAGGATCGATTATGCAACAGGACCATGCAACACAACCGTTTGATAACGAAATTGATCTCAGAGAGCTATTTTTGGTGCTTTGGGCAGGGAAAAAGATTGTTTTCGCCATAACCTCGGTGTCTGCCATCATTGCAATTGTCATTGCGCTGAGTATCCCCAATCAATATAAGGCCACTGCGACAATAGCACCCGCTCAGAGCGGCGATTCGTCAATGCTTGGTGGGATGGCTTCACAGTTTGGTGGCCTGGCTTCATTGGCAGGAATCAGTATCCCCAGTGGCGACGGAGGGGATGCACAGATAGCTATCGAAGTAATGCAGTCCTGGGCGTTTATTCAACAGTTTATTCAGCGTAACGATCTGAGTGTTGAGGTCTTCGCAGCCAATGGATGGAATAGAGGCAACAACCAATTGTCCATAGACAGTAGCCTTTACGACGAAAAAGATCGTCGCTGGCTTCGAAGCCCTTCTGCCAGCAAGACCGTCGCTCCCACGAGCTGGGAGCTCTACAAGGCGTTTTCCAATCGTCTTAGCGTAAGTCGAGACAAGGCCACAGGGATGATGACAGTGTCCATCGAGTATTACTCGCCAATAGTCGCTCAAAAATGGCTTGGTCTCTATATTGATGCGATTAACGAACACATGCGTGACAGAAGGCTGGCCCAAAGCAACCGCAATATTGATTATCTTGAAAAACAAATTAACAAAACCTCTCTTGCAGATATGAAAGAAGTGTTTTACCAAATTATTGAAGAGCAGATAAAGAGCAAAATGCTCGCCGAGGCGAGCCCCGAATATGCCTTTGTGACAGTTAGCCCCGCGATGGTTCCGGAAGAGAAGTCATCCCCTAAGCGAGCGTTGATCTGTATTTTGGCCACAATGCTTGGTGGTATAGCATCCATTTGTATAGTGTTGCTGACGCATTATTTAAAACAGCCTTCTACTTAGGTACCCACTAAGTGTTTTAGCCTGTCTTAAGTGCTAGGTTTTTAGCCTTTAAAAACGAAACGCTTATAGCCTTAAGGGCCCGATTTGCTCTAGTGACGTCTCGTGGCGATGGTGAGATTGATGCGGTTGTTTATTTTGGCAGCGAGCAATACGCCTCAAACAACACTAACTTTGCTGTCGAGTTAAGTGTCGATGTATGGCACAGGGTAATTGCTCTGGCTGAGCCTGCCGTGCTTTTAGAGTCTTCAATCCTGCTGTGGCAAAGGAGCCTGCCAGCTGGGCTCCAGCTGAGGGCTCATTTGAGTCGCAGGCTTATTTTGAAAAACTTCAGGCCGAGTGTGGCCTCCTGCCCCCAGTTCAGTCGAAACCCCAATAGCTCCGTTTAATTGCCCCTCACTCCCCGGATAAACTTGCGGCAATCTATTCATAGTTGAGTAATGTTTTAATACTCTTATGATATTACCTAGTATATGATTGCATACTTAATATAGACCCCAAAGCTTTTATGCTTGCATACAAGCGTGTTTTTATCATCCTGTTTGCTAATTCTGAGGAATTACCGTGAAAAATATCTATCCTATTGCTGCCCTATCTCTCTTTCTAGCTGCATGTGACGGCAGTTCGGGAGGGCCAAAGGCTCCAGATGACAGTGTCAGTCCGGTTGTGACTGCACCTGAGGCGATTACTTTTGCTGCGGTTGATAATTCCGGTGTTCCGGCGACTAACGATGCAGTTGTTGAGTTTTTGGCTGCTGCCATAGCAACTGATAACGTCGATGGTGCGGTGTCGGTGAGTAACGATGCGCCGGATGTATTTCCCCTGGGTGACAAGACGGTAACGTTTGAAGCGACTGATGCGGCAGGTAATGAAGGGGTGGCCACTACAGTAGTGACGGTGACTGATCAGAGTGCTCCCGTTTTATCGCTTCCCGCTGATGTCAGTTTTGTTGCCACATCGGCGGCAGGTATTTCTGCGACAGATGCGCAAGTGACCGCGTTCTTGGAGCAGGCTTCGGCAAATGACAATGTTGATTCCTCCGTAGAGGTTACCAATGATGCACTCGCGATTTTTGAAATCGGTGAAACTCCGGTTGTTTTTACCGCTTCTGATGCGGCGGCTAACTCGGTGAGTGAGACTGTAATTGTGACTGTCACCGGGGCAAGCCAATCAGGTTCGGTGGTCAAAGGCCCACTGTTAAATGCAACCGTATTTTTTGACTATGACGGTGATAAAGAGTTGGACGCGGATGAGCCGTCAACCACTACAGACGCCAATGGTGACTATGAGTTGTCAGAGACTAGTAATGCACCGGAGACATATTCTGTTGTCGTGTTGATGGGTGCAGATACGGTCGATTTTCTATCTGGTGAGAGTTATGCCGATTCCGGTGTGATCTTGGAAGCAGTGAAGGGTGGGTCGGTGATCACGCCGCTGACCACACTTTATTCGGTGGCTGTAAATAATTCTGCTGAAGGTGAAGAGCCAAGTCTGGAAGCTTTCTCGGCTGCTCTGGGTGTGCCCGAAGGCGTCGATATTGCAACTTATAACCCCTATGCCAAAGATGAAAGTGGCGACTATGTGGATGTTGCTACTGCCAGTCAGGTTGAGGCGGTGGCCCAGAGTTTGATGACCGCGCTGGAGGTGATTTCAGAATCGGTTGTTGGTATGAGTAAAACTGCTCTCAAGTCAGACACTGGTGTTTCTCAGGTCCAGGCTGCGACTATAGCGTTAAAGTCTCTAGCTAAGGTCGCTACTACTGCGGCAAAAGCGGCCACTGGTACTGCGGCCGACACCCTCGATCTAAGCGATCTAGCCGATATCTCTGAAGTAAATAATGAAGTTCTTGCCAGTCTGGCCAGTACTGACGAGGGAAGTCTCGGTACATTGCTGCAGGATACAGCCGCCAGTTCGGGCGTGACTGTCGACGTAGCAGCTGCTGAAGTAACAGGTGCCGTGGTTCTAAGCTTGTCTGCAAATACGATTGCTAACGTTTCTAAAGCATTTAATGAGCTCAGTGATGAATCTTTCGGTTCCACAGAAGCTTCGGCACTGTCGCGCATCAAGACGCAGGCGGTTAACGAAGTGGCTGAAGCTAGCACCATTGTGGTAGCTGCGGTAAGCGTTCAACAGGACGCAGGTCAGACTGTGTTGCTGATAGACAGTGACGTTGATGTGTCGTCGGTGATTACTCTGGATGATACGGATGCGCTGGGCGCTGCGGTAACTCTTAATGAACAAGAGGTGATCAGCTATCAGGTGACTACAGTGGCACCTGTGATTGAGTCGGAAAATAGTTTTGACGCGGCGGAAAATCAGACCGCGGTGGGTGTTGTGATTGCCGCTGATACGGCAGGCGATACTTTGGCCTTTAGTCTATCTGGTGCCGATGCCGGTGCGCTGACTATTTCCAGTAGTGGTGTGTTGGCTTTTCTCAGCGCACCTGATTTTGAATCCAAAACAACCTATCAAGCAACAGTGACAGTGACTGATAGCAATGCCAACAAGGCCGTGCAAAATATCACTATCAACATTACCGATGCCAATGACAGTGCGCCTATCATCACTTCCTCCTCGTCGTTTGTCGTAGACGAAAATCAGTCTGCGATCGGCAGCGTAGTGGCAAGTTCGGCCTCAAATGAAGCCTTGACTTATGCCCTGTCAGGAAGCGATGCGGCAGCAATGGTTATTTCGGATAGTGGCTTACTGAGCTTTGTTTCAGCGCCAGATTATGAAGTGAAATCCAGCTATTCGGCCAGTGTTACTGTGAGCGATGGTGCTAATGATACCAGTTCACCCATTACCGTTAGCGTTGAAAACCTCAATGACTCTGCGCCAATAATCATTTCGGCTAATGCCTTCACGGTAAAAGAAAATGTCAAATCGGTTGCGACCATTAGTGCAATAGACGCAGATTTTAATGCCCTGAGTTACGGTTTATCTGGATCCGACGCCAGCTCGTTTAGTATTTCTACGCTGGGGACCCTGCGTTTTGTCACGGCACCTAATTTTGAGGTTAAGACGAGTTATTCGCTGACTGTCAACGTTAGCGATGGCGAAACTGTTAGTAGTATGCCGGTGACCGTTACTGTGACCAACGTCAACGATGTTGCGCCGGTTATCACTTCGAGCAACCTATTTAGTGCGGCAGAAAATCAAACTTCTGTGGGTACGGTTACTGCTACGGACACCGATAGTGAAACGCTTTCCTTTACTCTTTCAGGTGCAGATGCTTCGGCATTTGATTTGTCCAACACTGGCGTATTGAGCTTTGTTTCAGCTCCAGACTTTGAAGACGACGCTGGTTACTCAGTCTCGGTCACGGTCACAGATGGCTTGTTTAGCACTGTACAGGTGATAGCTGTGACAGTAACCGATGAGGCTGATACGTTTACTCTGGCAGACTCAGCGGTGACCCTTACCGACTTTTATCCCCTTGATGGCACAACAGTCACCAATGAGCTTGAGTATTCGATTGAGGGAAGTCAGGCCCAAGTTGATTTGCGCTCAGTGCCGCTCAATCTGACTAACATCGAAAACGCTATCTTTGGCGGAGAATTTCAAACACCGGTGATCAGTTTCGACTTGTCTGAGTTGCCAGTTGGGTCTGGAAGCGAGACGGTCAACATCAACCTGATAGATGGCTTAGACGGTACCAGAGAGAGTGGCGAACGGCAGGTTAATGTAACGCTTAATATTGATTGGGAGTCTGACGGTACCACTGCGCAGGTGACGGTTCCATCCCAAGAAATCGGTGCCTTCTACAAGACTGGTGAGGGAGTTCAGATTAATGTCCAGCTAACCAATGGCGATGCTGACGTTGTATCGGTTACAGCAGCCGGCGCTGACTACCCTGCAACACTGGATGTTAAGTTGGTGTCACTGATCACGCAGCTCAGCTCTCTGCCTCTCGAGGATATCCTCAGTGCCGGTGCCTACCACATTGAAGTGACGACCTCGATACCATTAAAAGCGTCCACTGGTGAAACATTAAGTGGGCTTAGCGCAATTGTTGAGATTGCCGATGCCTTTAAGCTCTCGGGGTCAACCGTAACCCTGAATGACTACAATCCTGAAGATGGTAGTGCCAGCAGCAGTGATCTGGAGGCGAATCTAGTCGATGGGTTCCTGGTCGTGGATCTGCGAGATGCACCGCTCAATCTATTGAATATGCAAAATGCTGTTTATGGTCTCGATTTTAAAACCCCCACAGTGAAATTTGGCCTCTCGGCAATTCCGTCTGGTTTGGGTAGCGAAACCGTGACCGTTAATTTGATCGATGGTGTTGATGCAATCAGAGACAGTGGCGAGCGTCAGGTGAGTGTAGAGCTTGATATTGATTGGGATGCCGATGGCGTTGCTGCACTGATTACTGTCCCAGCGCAAGATATCGCGGCATTCTACAAAACCCGCGACGGCGTGCAGATTGATGTCGAGGTGAGCAATGTTGACTCGGATATGATGTCAGTTACCAGCAATGGAGCGATCTATCCTGCGACGCTTGAACTAAAGTTGTTGTCGCTTATTGCTCAGTTGAGCGCCTTGCCTCTAGCTGACCTTTTGAGTGCCGGTGTTTACCATGTCGATGTCAGCACAACCATGCCAATGATTGCGCCCAACGGAAAAGCCGTCGATGGTTTAAAGGCGATTATTGAAATTAAATAAAGCCCTGCTCTTAATACAACACGGGTGGGTGCGCGAGAGTATGCTGATTAAAAAACTTATTGTAATGGCGTCGATAATGATTGCGCCGTCGCTGTGCATAGCCGAGAGTGAAACGGGGCTGTCTCTATCGCTGCTAACCTCTTATAGCCAATCCGCGAGCAGTCTTGAGGTTGACGGCAGGTCGGCTTCATTTCGCACTGGCGGTGCTGGCCTCAAGCTTGATTTTGATACGCGCGATGTAGGGTCTTTTTACGCCTCTGCAGGTGGCGGTTATCTACCCAAACAGTCGGCTTCCTTTGCGGGCGTGGTACTTTCGGGTCCAGCCGACAGTGTTTTTTATGGCGCAGGCTACAGCTACAACTATGCCTTGAATGACAGGCTGGCACTGTCTCTGATTGCTGATTATGTATCCTACGATATTAATGGGGATCTTAAGGGCGAGGCATTTTCGATGCCGGTTCGCGCGGATATCGAGTCTAGGGTGACTATGTTGGACACTTCCGCTGCATTGCGTTTAACGATGTCGCCAAACGTTAAAGCAGTGCTCGGTGCTGGCACCAAACGCTGGACCCTAGACGCTGAAGCGGATGGTGTTATCGGCGACAGTATTGCCGCATCGACATCGGTCAATGCCTACAGTACAGATCCACAATTCTATCTCGGGGTTGAATTTACCATCAGTAATGTACCGGTAGATATCTATTATCATCGCACGACATTAGAGGCCGATAATTCCGTGGCGCTTAATGGAGTGGATATTCGCGTGTTACTGATGCAGTTTTGACCTGCATTTTCGGGTGAGGCGCAAAATGCGGTATCGCTGTAAGAATAATTAATTATTACCGGGTTTTGTTATGAATAACAAATTTCTTCTCGTTGCTGTCGCGATAATACTGTCAGCTTGCGGCGGTGGCACTGGTTCAAGTTCCTCCTCGTCTATCGAGACAATTCCCGGCGCCGTTGTCGATACCACCAAGCCGGTTATTACGCTGCCAATGCCGCTTACGATTGTGGCTGCGGATGGCGCCGGAGTTCTCGCTAGTAACGCTGATATTCAGACCTTTCTCAACGCAGCATCAGCCAGTGATAATGTCGATGGCAATGTGGCTGTGAGCGTCAACGCACCTGAGCGGTTCCCGCTTGGTGAGGCTAGCGTAGTTTTTACCGCGGTAGATGCCGCGGGGAATCGCAGCAGCGAAAATGTTTTGTTAACTGTTATAGCTGAGACTCAGAGCGGCAACGTTATTAAGGGGCCGCTGGCCGCGGCTAAGGTGTTCCTCGATTACGATAATGACACGATCCATGACAGCGATGAACCCTTCAGTTTTACTGACACCGAAGGCGCCTATTCGCTCACTGAAGACCTAATGGCACCGGCGAGTTACAACGTTGTTGTGGTGATGCAAGAGCAGACCACCGATTCCAGTACCGGCGAGAGTTTCGCTGCGGTAGATGTCGCTCTCAAAGCTGCTGAGGGCGGCTCGGTAGTGAGTCCGATGACCACTGTATTGAGTTACATTCAAAGCCGTCATGAAGGCGGTGCTAGTCTGACCGCCAGAGACCTATCCGCAGTTTTGGGATTGCCAGAGTCGGTGGATATTCTCACCTTCAATCAATACGCAGAAGGCGTTAACGCAGCAGATGCGATTGCCGTCGAGGTGGTCGCGCAAAAGCTATTTCTCTCCGCATTGAGCCTAACTGAAGCGGTGCAAGGTGCCGCTTCCTCTGGGGATAGTGTATTTCCTGCCGAACTGGCGCGAGATGTGGCTCTCGATGGAATTGCCAGCACCCTGTTGGAGTTATCCCGGATTCGCAACGGTGAAACCAGTGAATTGCTGACCTCTACAGAGGGGGTTGCAGACTTTTCAGATCTTCAGTTACTGCGTGAAATGACAAACTTGGTTGCCGAAGATATGCAGTCAGGTGCTGCTTCTCAAACATTAGTGAATCTTGGGCTGTCAGTGGATATCGATGTTGTTACCTACGCGCTGGGAAAAGCTGCTGAGACCGTCGCTCTGATTGCCGCTGTGTTTGATGATCTTGAATTGACGCAAGTACGCAGCGTCGACATGGCGGCGCTATCTGCACTTAAGCATGTTGCCGCAGGAGAAATTTTTGCCACGGCTTCCGCCGCTTTAGAGTTGCAGTCCGGCGGCGGTGACTTGATGCAATTCGATGAAACACCTTATTTAACCCTCAACAGTAACGTCGGGTTGGCGTCGGCGCGCTCCGCGGCAACTCAGGTGGCGGAACAATTTCTCGTCGCTCAGGTGGGTCTGCTGGATAACGACGATGATGGCTTGCCAGACAACTGCAATGCCAGCTGTTTAGCGCTGGGTTTTTTTGAAGATATGGATGACGATAATGACGGTATTGTCGATGCTGCAGATGATTTCCCGCTGGAAAGTGGCGAGACTATTGATTCAGATTTAGATGGTGTAGGTGATAACGCAGATCCCGATGACGACAACGATGGAGTTGATGATCTCTATGATGCTTTTCCTTTTGATCCGACCGAGAGCGCCGATTCTGATGGCGATGGTGTAGGGGATAACGCCGACTCAATTAACACCTCTGGCGCTTTTGAACTGCAGGGGGGCAGCGTAACCCTGCAAGACTACGATCCATCAAATCAGACGGTGGTGAGTAGTGAGTCTGATGTGGATATTGCCGATGGTGTTGTCAGTGCTGATCTGAGGTCGACACCACTGAGTCTAACCAACATTAAAAATGGCACTGGTTCTTCTGTCGGTGACTATTTCGAAGCCTTACTTAAGTTCCGCTTGGACAGCGCCCTGCCCATTGGTGATGGCACGGGCACGGTCGATTTAACAGTCACCACTGGTGCGGACGAACTGAGAGCGGAAAATGAATCTCAATTGTACTGCCAGCTCCAAATAAACTGGTCTTCGGATGGAGCCAGTGCATCAATCATTGAGCCCGCGCAAGATGTTTTACTTGAGGTAAACAAAGCAGGTGTAAAGCTGTCCACCACAATTGGCGAATTCGACATTATGTCTGTAGCTGTTGATTCAGCGACCGGCGATAAAGCGTTTGAAATAAAATTGCTCTCCGCATTGAGTGAGGCAGTTAAGACCTTTGGAGGACTCCTGGATCCGTTGCTGGTGCCGAGAGTCTTGCATGTCAAGGTGGTGACCAGCCTGCCATTGATTGATGCCCATGGTCTTGAGGTGGGTGAGTTTAATATTGTCATTAGGCTTGATAATTAGGCGTCAAATTCTCGCTATCAAGACTGCGATTGAGAGCGGTTAAAAAAGGGTAAGAGAAGCTGACACTGATTCTATAAGGTTTTGTTAATCTTCTGCTATTAAAATACTCTCTATATAAAGCATATGGCCATACCAGTACTGTATCTGATAGACTCGCGACTTTAGGGTCAAGCAGAACTTATTGATGGTTTTGGGTTAAATTTTTACCAAGGTAGTAATGTATTTTTAAGCATATTCTAATTGTTTGTGTCGGTAATATTTGCCGCAGTCCGACTGCCGAACGGATATTGAAGGCTAAGTTGCCGGGCAAGCTAATTTCCTCGGCAGGCCTAGGCGCACTTAAAGAAAAGGGAATTGATCCAAGTGCGGCAGCGCTGCTAATTGAGCATGGTTATGATGCTGCGGATCACAGTGCCAGGCAGGTCAGCAGTCCTATGTTGGTCGAAGCTGATCTGGTGCTGGTGATGGAAAAGCGCCACCAGAATACATTGATGGAACGGCACCCTGGACTGTCGGGCAAGGTGATGTTGTTAGGCTGTTGGTCCGACACAGAAATTGATGATCCTTATCGCAAGAGTGATGAGGCGTTCCAGTTTATTTATGAACAGATTGAAAAAAGCTGTTCGGAATGGGCGGAGCGGATTGGTGACTAAGCGCTTGGCTACTGAGTTATGCCTCGGGAATCAAAATCAGATAATCAGCGAAAAATTAAAGAGCAAATGCACTCAATGGTGACAGCGATAAAAACATTACATAATCTGGCTCTGGCTACTCTCATGCTCACGACGCTGGCAGCCTGTACGGTTGTTCCTGGAACCCATATCAACGCCTCTGGCGGTGATGGAGCGCGCATTGGTTTGGTGGATAAATTTCTGCGGGGAGACGAGTCGCTGATCGATGTTAACTTGCAGGTCAACACCCGTTTAATTACGCCGGCGCTGTTGTCTGAGCTGCGCGCTGTTGAACCGCCAACCCAAGCCAACCAAAAGCTGCAAGCGCAGATGGATAAGTACACCTATGTGATCGGTGTTGGTGATGTCCTCAATATCATTGTCTGGGATCATCCAGAACTAACGATTCCCGCTGGCCAGTTTCGATCTGCGGGGGAGTCCGGCAGCGTAGTTCACCCAGATGGCACAATTTTTTACCCCTATATTGGCAAGGTAAGCGTTGTGGGTCGTCAGGTCGTTGAGGCACGCGAGCTTATCGCCAAGGACTTGGCGCGCTATATTGAATCACCTCAAGTTGAAGTCTCCGTAGCGGCCTACAGGTCACAGCGTGTTTTTGTTACCGGTGCTGTAGCGCAACCCGCTGTGCTGCCGATTACCAATGTGCCGCTGACCGTTCTTGATGCACTGAATGCTTCAGGAGGTCTTGCTGCGGACGCGGATTGGCGTTCAGTGGTTGTGACGTCGGCCAATGCTATTGGCGCCTCGGAGACTAAGCTGGATCTCTACGGGCTGTATCAGCGGGGCGATATGAGCCAAAACCGATTGCTTGGGCACAACGATATTATCCATGTTCCACGCAATGACGCATTGAAAGTCTTTGTTATGGGCGACGTGGTTAAAGCTGAAACTCAGCGTATAGATCGCAGTGGTCTAACACTGGCCGAGGCGTTGAACAATGTTGGTGGGCTGAATGAGAACTCGGCAAGTGCCCGCGGTATTTTTGTACTCCGAGCCAGCCAGCAGGAGGACACTTCAGTGGACGTGTTCCAGCTGGATGCATCTGTGGGCAGTATGTTGATCCTAAGTACCCAGTTTGAGCTGCGACCCATGGATATTGTTTATGTTACATCGGCGCCGATTGCCCGTTGGAACAAGCTGATCTCACAACTGCTGCCTAGCATCAATGGCCTCTACTATGCAGACCGAGTCAATGGTGGCTAAGGCAGCTGGTGTTAACCAGTAAGCCTATGTTCGCTGCGCTACCTAACAAACGCTCAATTTTTAGAACCTATAACGAATAAAAAACTATGACCGAAAACCAATCGACAAACGCAGATTTCACTAACAGAGCAAATCCATCTTTCGATGACGAAATTGATCTTGGCAAGCTGCTAGCCACACTTATCGAGGGCTGGGTTGTTGTTGCTGTGGCGGTTGGACTGTTTGCTCTGGGCGGCTTGATATATGGGCAGCTGGCAACGCCGATCTACAAAGCCGACGCGTTGATTCAGCACGAAGATAAAGCGCCGGGGATTCCCGGATTTGATGATATGGCGGATATGTTTGCCGCCGAGAGCTCTTCTTCAGCAGAGATTGAAATTATCCGGTCGAGACTGGTGGTTGGCGCGGTGGTGGACGAGCTGGGCCTGACCCTCGACGTAGAGCCCTTATATTTTCCAGTGATCGGCGCTGCGGTGGCGCGTCGCCACTCTGCCTCTGGGTTGGCTGAGCCGCTGTTGGGTTCCTCCTATGCCTGGGGTGGCGAGCAGATAGAAGTGACTGCATTCAAATCGGGTGATTATGCCGGTGAGAGCGATATTATCCTGATTGCTGAGGGCGCTGACCGGTATAGTCTGTGGATTGATGGCAGCAAGATTGTTGAAGGCCAAACCGGTGAACTGGTAAGCCAGCAGAGTCGTGGTGTGGAAATAGAAGTAGCTAACCTGGTGGCCCACAAGGGCACTCGATTTGAGATCACCATAATGAGTCGCCAGCAGGCGATCATTGACTTGCAATCGTCTCTGAGAGTCTCAGAAAAAGGTAAGGACACGGGTATTATAGTGCTGTCAATGGAGGGCTCAAGTCAGCGGCGTATAGCCGAAACTATAGATTCGGTGGCAGCTAACTATTACTTTCAAAACATCCAGAGAGTGGCGGCAGAGGCAGAAAAAAGCCTTCAGTTTCTCGACCAGCAGATTCCCCGTGTGAAGCAAGAGCTTGAGGTAGCCGAAGAGGCGCTGCATGCCTATAGAACAAAACGCTCTTCAGTGGACTTGAGCCTGGAGACGCAGTCAGCGTTGGCAAGTCTGGTTCAGCTGGAGGCGGATATAAGCACCATGTCTATTAGTGAGGCAGAGATTTCTCGAAATTTCACTTCGCAACACCCAAACTATATTTCCTTTAAACGGCAGCAAATGAATCTGCTCGGACAGCGTAAAAATCTAACTAAAAAGCTAGATTCACTACCCGATACGCAGCAGGTTATCTTGCGCCTGATGCGCGATTTTGAGGTAACCCAGGCAATTTATATCGCACTGCAAAACAAACGCCAAGAGCTGTCAGTGGTAAAGGCTGGCACTGTGGGCAACGTGCGTATCCTCGACCAAGCGCAAGTGATGCCAGATGCCGTGGCGCCGAAAAAAGCCCTGATCTTGGTGCTGGCCTCATTGTTGGGTGGCATGTTGGGTGTCATGATCCTGATGGTTAAGTTAGCGTTCAGGTCTGGCGTCACCGATCCTAAAGTCTTCGAAGAGATTGGCCTCAACCTGCAGGCAATTATTCCCCTCTCAGAGCAGGAGAAAACGTTTTCCCAGTTCAGTAAGCGACGGCAATCTAAGCAAACTGGCGGCGTGAAAAGTAAGTTGGCAGAAGATTTTTTACTGGCGACGCGATTTCCGGCAGATCTGAGTATTGAGGCGCTACGCAGTTTGCGAACCTCTTTACACTTTGCCATGTTGGGTGCAGCCAATAATGTTGTTATGATCAGTAGTGCCAATCCCGGGGTTGGTAAGTCATTTATTACCTCGAACCTAGCGGTTCTATTGGCCGCTCAGGATGGTAAGCGTGTGTTATTGGTTGATACTGACATGCGTAAAGGCTACATCCACAAGCGCTTTGGTGTCGAGCCAGAAGGGGGCTTGTCCGAGCTTTTGTCAGGTACCGGTTCGCTGCAAGAGGCGATTCAGGAAACGTCGGTTGAGGGATTGCATCTGCTGACCCGCGGTATTGTGCCTGCCAACCCTTCGGAATTATTGATGGGGCGCCTGTTTAGTGACTTTATTCAGCAGGTGTCGAGTAATTACGATCTGGTGATACTGGATACGCCACCTATTCTGGCGGTAACCGATCCAGCTTTGGTTGGAGCCTATGCTGGCACCAGTTTATTAGTAGCCCGTTTTGAAGTCTGTTCTGTTAAGCAGGTTGCCAGTGCGGTGAAGCGCTTTGAACTCAATGGAGTGGATATTAAAGGCCTAATATTCAATGCTGTGGAGAAAAAAGCTGGCGGCTATTACTACGATTATGGCTACTACAACTATGAGTATAAATCTGACAATCAGGCTTAAGCCTGAGGCCTGGAATTTTACCTTGCAATGTCACTATTGATATGTCGTGGGTGGTTTGATTATTCAGCGTTTGAAAACAGATAAAGGCTTTAACCAACTAGCAGTGATGTTGCTGCTGGCTGGCGCTGGATTTGGCATGGTTGGGGTTGTGGTAATACTTTTTTATCACTGGATAGCGCTGCAGCGCACTGCGGTGGACCTAGCTGATAAACACGGCATCAGCACAGTGCAGTCCTCACGTCTGGGTGGCGTGGCGGTGATACTAACGCTGTCGATGCTGTTTCTGGGAATGCTGTATAGCAATCAGGCGTATCTGTATGAGCATTCTTATTATGATGACTCCAGGCGCTATGGGATTATTGCCATTGTCCTGTGCGCGCTGCTTGGATTGATCGAAGATATCAAAGGGGATTTTTTATCTCCAGGTTATCGATTGGCGATAAAACTAATTATCTTCGCCGGAATGCTTCAGCTATGGCCTGAAATCGTGCCCCAGGCGCTGGGTGTACCAGGGCTCGATTACCTTTTAAGCTATCCAGTTATTGGATGGATTTTGACAACCATTTTTCTTATTGGTTTTATCAACGCCGTCAATATGGCTGATGGCGCCAACGGGTTGATGCCAGGCATTGCCTTTTGCGCAGCCTATATTTTTTATCTTTACGGTGGCAGGGAATTGGAAGCCAGTTTGATGTCTGCCTGCGGCTTATTCCTTGTTTACAATGTCATTACCGGCCGCCTTTTTCTGGGTGATGCAGGCACCTATGGGCTTGGCACAGCGTTCGCTCTCTATGGCCTATATTTTCATAATGCAGGGGTGTTTTCGCCCTCGTTCCTCGCAGCGCTTTTTGCCTACCCTTGCATTGATTTTCTGGTGAGCATTGTCCGGCGCCTGGGTGAAGGTCGATCGCCATTCTCGCCAGACAATGATCATCTGCACAATCGCTTGCACAGAAAATTCCAAGCATATTTCCAGTCGCCACTAGTGGCCAACTCGGCTACGGGGTTAAGCATAACTCTGGCGACGTCTGGTGTGGTATTGATGGGTTCTCTGCAGCAATGGTGGCCTGTGACGAGCAATGCCTGGGCTTGGGTTTTTATCGCTGAAGTGGTTCTCTACGGAGCAATTTACTATGCGACGGGACTCGGCCGACCCCCATCTCAGGTTGGAAGAGTTATTTAACTTTGAATAAATAAAGGGTACACTAACAGCTTTAAATTCAAGAGCAGCCTATGTCACCCAAACTACTCATTGTCGCAGCAGCAGCGATTATTCTCACGCCCATTGGCATGCTTCAAGGGGCCTCTGAAAATATTATTGTTGTTGCAAAAGGCAAGCAGGTTGCAAGTGGATTAACTGTCTCAACCAATCTAGTGCTTGTTGGTCCTCTGGGTCAGGCCGTGATTTCACGCCTTGTTGAAAAAGGCAATGAAACAAGGTTAAAAGCCGCCCCTCTTATTGATGTTATCGGCCTCGAGTTGACCCCAGCTTCCTTTAATCCAGCAGAGTAGAGACATCAGCACCAGCCCCATGACCAGTGTCGGGATGATCCAGTAAAGGGCTCAGGTAAAACCTATGGTTCTCGCGCAATAACTTGTAGCATTATTCAACCCTGCAGATGGCAGTAAATGGAGCGTTTTAGACACACTCATGACCAAGCATAGCTCTCATAGCGCTTCTCTCGATTCAATCCGGCGACAACAAGCAGGATGACTAAGGACGATATTAAAATTTTGCTGATGTGCATTGTGGCCAGCGTGACTTATGGTCTCGCTGGTGTAGGTGCTATTTTGCTGATGACGCTGTTATCCTCCTTTGCTTTAGGTCGGGATGCCGCCGCCAAGCACGGAATTAGCACCACCGAGTCCTCCAGGTTAGGAGGCTTGGCAATTTTTCTGGTGGTAGTTGTCTATCTCGGCGGGTTGACATTATTTTCGCACTACACCCCGGGCGTGGTGCGAGAGGAACGCGAATTATGGTTTTGGTCAGTAGTCTTTATCTGCACCTGTCTGGGTCTGGCTGAAGATATAAAACCAGATTTTCTGACGCCAGCAGTACGCCTGCTTTTAAAGTTTGCGGTACTGGGTGGACTTCTTTGGGTCTGGCCCACTTTTATTCCCCAGCAGATCGGTATTTCCATTGTCGACTGGATGCTAGCGATACCAGTGTTAGCCTGGCTTTTGGGAACGATTTTCTATGTCGGTTTTATCAACGCATTTAACATGGCCGATGGCGCGAACGGCCTAGTGCCCGGCATTGCCACGGTCTGCTTTGCGATATTCTTTCTTGAATATGGGCGACCCTCAGATGGCGTGTTGATGTTTGCTTGCACCATCTTTCTGATCTTTAATCTGATTTCAGGTTGGTTTTTTCTTGGTGATGCAGGCAGTTATGGCCTGGGTTCCATTATTGCCGGCTACGGACTCTATGGCGTTTCAACTGGCCAGTTTTCCGCCGGCTTTATGGCGGCCCTTTTGGCCTACCCCTGTCTCGACCTAGTGATCAGCGTCAGCCGCAGACTGTTGCAGGGGAGGTCGCCTTTTTCCCCAGACAATGATCACCTGCACAACCGTATTCACTCCCAGCTGCGCAATCGACTGCGCTCCAAGGTGCTGGCCAACTCACTCACGGGCCTTTCAATCTCCATGGCCACATCGGGCTTGGTACTGATCGGCTATGTCAATAACTGGCTGCCAGCAGACAGTAATGACTGGCTGTTTGTTTTTATAGCCCAGAGCTTGGCCTATGGCGGCGTGTTTTATCTGACTGGACGAGGGCGACCTCTAACTGAAGCCCAAACCCAAGCCCAAGCCTAAAGTGAAAGGCTTTATAGCCCTGATATTGAATACTCATTTGACCTCTGTTTCTGGGGGCAGGGGTACGAGTAAAATTATTTACATTTAAATAGATTTTTGAATTGTAAAACCACGGGTTTATGTTAAAGTTCCCGCAGCGTTCAATATGTGAACGCACAACGAACCCGGGGTTGCATTACGCGCCTTGCGGTAGCCTGCACGATCGTAAATTGTCTTCTATGCACCTGTGATACACCAGCCATAACAATCAGCTATGACCAACGAAGAAATCGAATTTCACGCCCTAAAACTACTAGAGCAAAACCCAAAAATGTCTCAGCGAGAGTTATCCGCGGAGTTGGGCGTCAGCTTGGGTAAAACTCATTATGTTGTAAAAGCGCTAATCGATATGGGCTGGGTAAAGCTGGGCAACTTTCGCCGCAGTGATAATAAACTTGGTTACGCCTACTTACTCACCCCGAAAGGAATCGCAGAGAAAGCAGCCATCACTGTGAGGTTCTTGGCGCGTAAGCAAACAGAATACGCTAAGTTGCGTGAAGAGATTGAGCAGTTGAAGGCGGAAGTGGGTGGGCAGGCGCTTGGTGCTGAGGGGCGATAATGGCTATTATCGGTTATTTCAGAGACATTAGAGGGAGTGGAGCAATTGTCAGAGTCCATGAAAAACAAGAGAGTAACGGCACCCAAGATATTAAATATTAACGCCAAAAGGACTAAGTTCACTCCGTGTAACGTCTTGGTCACGGGTGGTGCCGGCTTTATCGGTTCTGCTGTGGTCCGCTTGGCAATTACTCGCGGGCACTCTGTAGTTAACGTGGACGCACTTACTTATGCAGCGTGTTTGGCCAATGTAGCGGATGT
>Ga0180120_10000579_pt1 | contig 18673 bp, 21 predicted proteins | sample CPBDNA_3_FD_129677 | JGI IMG/M metagenome (GOLD analysis project Ga0180120, IMG submission 129677) | Freshwater to marine salinity gradient microbial communities from Chesapeake Bay, USA - CPBay_Spr_31_0.2_DNA (version 2) (version 2) | ecosystem: Environmental > Aquatic > Marine > Coastal ... | reverse complement strand
GTGGAGACCTGTAGTTGGTTGCCAGTGAGAGGGTATTTAAAATACTGAGTCAATGGTCAGTAAATAGGGCATCTCTCTTTTAGGGAAATTGTCCGATTCATGGTTTCAATCTGAGTCGAATCGGCTACGGTGTGCCTATGACTGATACGAATTTTTCGTGTGCTTGCGGCAGTGGGCGGACGTATGTTGAGTGTTGCGAACCGTTTCATCTAAGAAAGGCAATTCCATCGACCGCCGCGGCTTTGATGCGGTCGCGATACTGCGCCTATGTGTATGAAAAGATTGATTATTTGGTCGAGACGACTTTGCCAGCTGCACGCACTACGGACCTGTGGGTAACTTATAAGTCGACGGCGGACTCGATTCAATGGATTGGGTTAGAACTAAAGGCAGCGTCGCAAGGAGGGCCTAATGATAAGACTGGAAAGATTGAGTTTCAGGCTAGTTATATTCAAGAAGGAGTGCGTGCGATCCACCATGAGCTGTCGAGGTTCCGCCGGAGTGGAGGCCAGTGGTATTATGTGGATGGTCGAATGACTGATGTGCTCGCCTAACAGCCATACGTTTTGACTCGATTGTGATGGGTGGAGTCTTATCGATACTTTATAGAATAAGGCAGAGTTATTTTTATGGTTTGGAATATTTACATAATACGTTGTGGAGATGGTACTTTATACACGGGCGTGGCGACAGATGTCGCGCGTCGGTTTGAGGAGCACTCATTGCAAGGTCCTAAAACGGCAAAATATTTGCGTGGACGCTTGCCACTAAAAATTGTCTACATGCGCGCGGTCGGCACTCGCTCTGAGGCGCAGAAGGAAGAGTGGAGAATTAAGCAACTCAGTCGCGCTCAGAAAGAAGCGTTGCTAGTAAAGTGAATATCTTGAGCGTCAAGTAACTGGTGAGGAGAAGGACAATTGTGCGATGTGTGAGATTTATGATCTATTCACGGTGCACTTGATTGGAACTAGCGCGTTTTATTTCTCATCGTTTGCGACAAAGGAATACAAGTAGTGCTGCGAATCGGGTGCTTACGCTGAGTAGGCATATTTAATGCGCCCCTGTAAGAATTATATTCGAAGAGAGTAAGTGACTCTTACTGCTAAGTTTGACACATGACCCAGGCGTCGAACAAACACCGTAATTGTTAATTTTTTGCTGGGTCTAGATAAAAAATTAGGCCCAAAAAAACCCTAAGTTGTTAAGCTCAGGGTTTCTAAAAATGGTACACCCGGAGGGACTTGAACCCCCAACCTCCTGATTCGTAGTCAGGCGCTCTATCCAATTGAGCTACGGGTGCATTTCGGGAAGCCGGGATAAAGACAAAGTGGGCGCTTGAGATCAAGCAGAACTTTGCAAAAGTGTGATTTTTTTCGAAGGGCCTTAGAATTAGGTCTGAAAGCGCACGATGTAGACCAAAACTGCTGCCAGTGCACCTAGTGCGATGATACTCCACCACAGTCCTTTGGCGAGTGCTGGCTTTCGGTTAATCAGTACAATGACCGCGCCGAGTATTAGCCAAATTAGCATTTTTCCGATTAGCCATGGAGCGCTGAAACTGTGACCGAGCTTCGAAATCATAGCAAATCCAGCTACTAGAATGAGCAGTAGGCCGATTCCACTAGTGATGGAGCCGAGCTTGCGTAAGGATGGGCTGTCACTGCCGGCGAGGCTGCGAGCTAGCAGCGCGCCGTAGCCCGTGAAGAGCATGATGATTCCAATGACATGAAGAACTTGATAGATGTATGCAGGCATAAGCATACAGATTTGCGAAGATCTACAAAAAAGCAAGCCCGACTCACTGCAGAGAGTCGGGCTTGTGGCTAGGATCAAAAAATCCGAGGTGCTATTCTTAAACAGCTTTTGGTATTTCGGCAGGGATATCGATGATATGCGTATCCTTACGTTTGACTTTTTTTAGACGTGAGCGCCGCCTCAGCATCCGGTCGAGCTTGTTAACCATCTCATCAATTGATTTATAAAGGTCGTTGGTTTCTGCATGCGCGATGTGGTCATTGCCTCGTACTTCTAGCTGACCTTTTGCAATAAATTCATTTTCGTGGGTGCTCTGGTGAGGGTCGAATTCTAGTTCCACACGCATGCGGACGATCTTATCTTCGTGCTCGAAGAGTTTTTCTGCTTTTGCGTGAACCACATTTTTGATCGCATCGGTGAGATCCATATTCAAACCGGAGATGATGATATCATACTGCTTCATATTTTATTAATCCTTTTCTATTGTGGGTTCTCTGTTAACGGAGACGGTTGACTCCGCCGCTTTGTAAATTTGAGCGAACAAAAAAAACCAACAATCTAGAATCACAATGACTCAGTCTGCTGGCTAATTTTGATTTGGTGACACCTATGCTGACTAGCGGTGTTAAACACAGATCCAAAATTAATATTTCGGAGGTTTTATCTAGTATTGAATGCCCAATTATCAAAGCAAAAATATGATAGAAGCGACTCCGACAGTTTGCAACCTTTCTTAGTGAAAACAGTCTTTTTTACATTCGGAGTGAGTGGTGAAACAAACGTCGAAGCTGCTCAGATGAATTCCGGCAGTTTGGGAATGTCTTCTTGTGTGCCTGTGGTGGTGAGTATGAAAATTTGCTCACCTTCGGACCAGATTTTAAATGCCTGCTTGTCGCACTCATAGCTTTTGGTCTTCTGCTTTTCACAAGGTGAGCATTCTTTCGGAAAGCTTGCTTTTTCAGCAGTAATGAGATGATAGGCTCGTCCATTTTTAAAACAGATCATGCTCAGATTCACCCCGTTGTAGTCAAAGGTGATGCAACCGAGCGTTTTCAGCGCTTCGAGTTGCTCTGGTATGTGTGCAGGTGTGGGCATACCCATCCCTGCCAGATGGCTTTGAAGTTCACTGACTTCGTCGGCTCGCTTATCAAACCTAGAGAGGTTAAAATCACGGATTTGCTCTGCCAAAAAGTGGATGACGTTGGGCACACCTGCGGTAGCGATGGTTCGTTCAGCCGCTGTCGTATCATTGCTAACTAACTGCGGCTGAAGTGTTTGACGTGGCACCGCTAAAAATGCTCCCGCGACAGCTAAGGCAGCGGCAGCAGCTATCCATGGGCGGGACCATGGGCGATTATTCCCGGGAAATGGTAAGCTTTGCTCTACTTGGTCTGTAGTCTGATCGACGACGTCGCCTTGCAACAATATTGATTGTGCCGCATGCGCTTTCATCGCCACGAGGGTGGATGCTTGCTGGTGAGCCGAGGCTTCGATTTTACAGAATTCGGCACTGATTACTGAATCCATTGCTTGTTGCTCTTTGAACCAGGCGCTGAGTTCTGCGTCTTCGCGCAGTAGCTCCAGTGCTTCGGCGATGAGCGGATCGTTGCGGTCGTCGAGATTATCTGGACGGCAGAGTTGTAAGATATTTTTTGCTTCTTCGCGGTCCATAACTTAAAATGTGCTTGGGTTGGTTTCCGCTTCTTTGCGTTTAAAGATCTCGCGCAGTTGTGACTTTCCGCGGGATAGGCGCGACATTATGGTGCCGATGGGGACATCAAGGATCTCGGCGATTTCTTTATACGATAGATCTTTTAAGTAAAAGAGCGCGACTGGCTTTTGGTAGACTTCGTCGATCTCTTTGAGTGCTTGAACCGCAAGATTGGCATCTATGCTGCGGCAAATGTGCGAGTCTTCGTGGCCGATCGTGGCTTCGAGTATCTCTGGTTCAAAACTATCGGTGCGTGAGTCTTTACGCCGATGGCGAAGGAATTCGCGGTAAAGTGTGGTAAAGAGCCAAGATTTTACTTTCGATTGATCACGCAGTGAATCACCTTTTTCTGCATAAATAAAAAAGGTCTGTTGGGCTAAATCGCTGGCTTCATGCTCGTTTTTAGCTAGACTGTAGCCAAATCGATAAAGCGGTTGGTAGTAGGCACTCACGATGTCTTCAAAAGTCAAATTAGTTGATTTTATGGTCATGTGAGGCAATTAAAGGATTCTTTATTCCCAAAAAAATTAAGCGATTTAAATAGCTAAGCTAACGTATGAGCATCGCATCACCGTAGCTATAAAAATTATAGTTATGCGCGATGGCCTCCGCGTAAAGTTCTAATAACCATTGAATGCCTGAATTATCGCCAGGACTTAAAAACCCCGAAACGAGACAGAGTAGCGTGGATTTAGGTAGGTGAAAGTTAGTGATCAAGGCATCAACCGCAAGAAAGTCTGCCGGTGGGTAGATAAAAATATCTGCTTCGGCTTGTACAGATCCAGAGGGAGTTAGGCAGTTGCTTGATTGTACTTGGACGCGGCGCATTGCGTCTTCGATCGAGCGGACCGAGGTGGTGCCCACCGCGACTCGAGGACCTGGACTCGTTTGTTGAAGGGCGTTGTAGGCGCTGGCGGGGATCTCGTACCATTCGTGATGAATGTTGTGATCCAAGATGTTATCGACCTGGATTGGGTGAAAAGTGCCGATCCCGACTTGAAGTGTTAGGTCATGGAACTGCGCCCCGCGAGCTTCAAGCTGATGGATTAGATCGGGCGTAAAATGGAGGCCTGCAGTCGGAGCCGCTACAGCGACACGCTTGTCGTAGTCGGCGTAGACAGTTTGGTAGCGTTCGTTATCAGCACTTCGACGGGGGTCGTCGATGCTTCGCTCAATATAAGGAGGGAGTGGCATGATACCGAGACGCTCGGAAAGGTCGGTGACGGATTCGTCTCGGACCGGATGGAATCGAACTCGATAATTGCCATTTTCACCTGCGTTCAGGACTTCTGCAGTAAATTCACCTTCTACACCAAAGGTGCCGCCTTGGAGGGTTTTCTTACCTGGGCGTAGAAGACACCACCAGGTGATGGCATCTTCGGCTGGTTGAAGTAAGAGGCATTCGACTTTGCCGCCTGTGGGACGCTGACCAAAGATACGTGCTTTAAGTACCGCAGCATTATTGCGAAAAAACCGAGCATTGTTTGGCAGATATTCGCCGATTTGTGCAAAAGTGGTGTGTGTGATCTGTCGAGTCTTGCGATCTACAACCATTAGGCGCGAGGCATCGCGCTGAGTGGCGGGCTCTTGAGCGATACGTTCGATCGGGAGAGGGTAGTCAAATAGGGAGCTGTCCATTGAGGGGCTTTTAGTGGGTGAACGCTGTTGTGGGAAGTCCGTTTTTCCTGCACTTTTTCAGGGTAAGTCATGCAAGTCAGTTCAGTGACTAAGCCAAGCACTACTTTCCTATAGGTGAAGGTGAACTTGTTTACGATGTAGCGCTGCCGATTTTTTTGAACAAAGAATTTCTACGCTTAAATCCTTGCGGCGAAGATTTAAAAAGAGCTACAATAAAAGGTTCATTATTCCTTTATGTCTACCCGAGCTACTAGTCGTGTGTATAATCAAGTCGCCCTTGAAGTGTGGTTCGAAAATGTTGGACTCGAGTGGGAAACGTTCTTCTCGGACGAGGCACTCCAGCGCGGGCGTGAAATATATAGAAAAGGGCAAATATCAGGAGTCGAGTTAGCAGATAAAGATGCAATTGTGCATTGTGCATTTGCGCGTAAGGATACCTGTTATGCTGTGGTGGATTGGACTAAAGATGGACCGATTGTACGTTGTTCGACTGAGGATCAAGCGCTGGGCGATGCTGTTGCAGTCGGGGGATTGTATGAAATTGAGGAGCTCATTGCAGATGAAATTGCCCCATTACCTTATGAGCTAGAAGTTACCTCTGATCCTGAAACATCTGCGGTATTAGAGGAGGCCATTGAGGGTGAGCAGGCGAAGTCTCAAGTAGGCATACCGTGTGAAGAACCATCGGTACGTCGGTTGACACCGCGTTTAGAAGGTCTGGGGTCAGGTTTGCGGATGACCGCGTATTGGGTGAACTCCGACTTTTCTCGAGAGGAGGCACTCCAAACAGATGGCAACTCAATGAGCAGTGGAGAGCGCGAATTGTTAGTCCGTCTGACTGCCATTGCCAAAGAAGTCGGCTTTAATTTCCGTCGCGAATCAAATGATTTTCTGATGCGGAATCCTGAGCAGATCGCACCGTTTTTTTCGCATACGTGTAAACGTTGGGAAGCTATTTTCGGTTATATGGATCTAGATCTTGATGCGCAGGCGATGGCTGAAGGAGAGAAGCAGGTTAAGGTGATTGGGCGTGTTGAATCGGCAGGTAAGACAGACATGCGTGTCGACTGGCGCTTTAAATTGGGTAAGCGATGGCTTGATGCAGAAGACACTGAGCGGTTAGCTAAGATTGGGCGTGGTACTCATATTGTGAAAGGTATGGGGCTGGTGCGTATTGCGGAGGAGCAGACCGATGCGTTGGCGGAGTGGCGAGTAGCTGCTGCATGCGGATCGGAAGCTGCGCAGACATGGCCTCGCTATATGGTATTTTCTCTATTTGGAGATCGAGGCGCTGAGCTCGACTTGGAGCAGGAGTTGCAGGAATGGCGCGCAGCGCTTGAGGCACAAGAGTCTGCCGTCAATGATCGCACCAGCGGATTAGAGCTGCAATTACCGGATTTTTTGCGTCCCTATCAGCGATATGGTGTGCGTTGGATGGCCAATTTACGTGCGCAGAATTGTCATGGTTTATTGGCAGATGAGATGGGCCTTGGGAAGACGCTGCAAGTATTGACGTTGCTGAACTCCTATCCTTATGAAGGAATGCATAATTTGATTGTTTGCCCAGCGAGTGTGGTGCCTGTTTGGGAGAATGAAGTAAAGCATTGGTATCCACAATTGAATACCGCGGTATTACGCAGTGATGAAACATTCGTTAATTCTCCTCAGGGTAAGACTAAATTGTGGATTGCCAGCTATACACAATTGCGACGTCATAAGCATCTATTAGACGACTTTGAATTTGGTTACGCAGTGCTCGATGAGGCACAGCAAATTAAGAATCCAGAAGCGAAGGTCACGCATGCTTGTTGTGCGATACAGGCAAAGTGTCGACTCGCACTGACGGGCACGCCGATTGAGAATCGTTTGTTAGATGTGTGGACTTTATTTCGTTTCATTATGCCTGGTTTGCTAGGTTCGCGTCGACGATTTGAAGATGCCGCAACTTCACAGGATATGTCGGTACGCAAGAGTTTGGAGCAACGTTTGCGTAAACAGATCGCGCCGTTTTTATTGCGCCGCATGAAGGATAAGGTAGGCAAAGATCTTCCGCCAAAAGTAGAGATGGATTTGGTGTGCCCGATCACTGAAATACAGCGCCAGATCTATGAAGGCTTGTTAAATAAGGGGCGCGAAGAGATGGGGAATGATTTGCAGCTTGCGATGCAGTCTAATTCGATGAATTTCTTTACACTGCTGACCCGTTTAAGGCAGGCGTGTTGTGATCCGGGAATTATTCCAGGTGTCGAAACAAGCCCACAACACAGTGGTAAGATTCAGATTTTACTCACGCGCTTGGGTGAGGCACTTACAGGTAATGGGGCGCGCAAAGTCGTGATTTTCAGTCAATTTGTGCAGCTACTTAAGCGAGTGAAGCCATTAATTCAGGATGCATTCCCAGAGATTAATTTGTATGAGTTAACCGGGCATACAAAGAATCGTTCGAAGCCAGTGGAGTCTTTTCAAGCGAAGCAAGGGCCAGCTGTGATTTTAGTAAGCTTGAAAGCAGGGGGCACAGGGATTACACTGCATGCAGCGGACTATGTATTTTTACTCGATCCGTGGTGGAACCCGGCAGTCGAGAATCAAGCGGTCGATCGCGTGCATCGTATCGGTCAGCGCAAACGCGTCTTTGTTTATCGAATGATTACACAAGGCACGATTGAGGAACGCATTCAGCACCTAAAAGCTGAGAAGCGTGAGCTTTTTGAGAGCACTCTTGGTAATCTTGGCAGTGCTAAAGACCTGCGTGAGCACTTTTCAGATATCGAAGAACTCGCCAAGTTACTTCCACCCAATTAAGCATTAATGGGGCACAAAAAACGGCTGCCTCCGCGAGGAAGCAACCGTGTGAAGTAATGTATCTTTGGTGCGTCTTATTCGACGTTGGCACCAACAACAGCAGCCATTTGCATCATGTTGATGGTCTGGCCTTCCTTAAGGTTGGTAAAATCTGTGACTTTACCAGATTTGCTGGTTGAGTTTGTGTTGCGAAGTACTGGCAGCATTTTAGCGTCGGCTACAATGAACTTGCCTGCATTTTGCGGAGCGCCGTTCTCGGTCTTAGTTTGGAGACCGTTTTCTTTGATGTAGTCCCAGAGCTTCTTAGTGATCTCTGTGCGTGGAAGCGCTGTGGCTCCGAGGAATGCCGCGAGGTCTGCTTTAAGTTTAACTGGTTTGTTTAGTCCTTTGGGTTCATCTGCCATAATAGTATTCTATTCTGTTTGTTATTTTCGTTTAGTTGAGGCGATTTGATTAATCAAGTTTCGCTAAATGTTTGAGCGCGGCGACATAGCCGTCTAAGCCTAGTCCGCAGATGACTCCAATGCAGGCCTCAGCAGTCATCGAGTGCTGACGAATGGATTCACGATTGTAGATATTACTGATATGGACCTCGACCACAGGGAGGTCGCTGCCAGCAATTGCGTCGCGCAGTGCGAGGCTGGTATGAGTCAGCGCCCCGGGATTAATAATGATGCCGAAGACCTCAGCGTCTGTGAATTTGCCGATTTCATCGATAATAAAGCCCTCGTGATTGGATTGATAAAACTGCACTTCAACCTGTAATTTAGCGGCAGCTTCCGTGAGCAGGTTTTCTAAGTCGGTGAGAGTTCGATCGCCGTAGATGGACGGTTCGCGTTTGCCGAGGCGATCCAAGTTGGGTCCGTTGATGATGACTATGCGTTTCATTAATTAATCGAGGTTGTGTAGAAGAGATAGCAGTTGTGCAGGCTTTGCAATCCACATTAAAGCAAGCAGGGCGTTTCTATAAAGGTCCATTCAAGACCAAATTGCTCCGCAGTTTCTTTGGCAAGTGCTTTAACTCCAAATACTTCAGTGGCGTAATGGCCGCAGGGGTAGAGATTAAGGCCAAGCTCTTGTGCCATATTAAAATGATGTTGGCGTAGTTCGCCAGTGATGAGCGTGTCGATATTGTTGGCTTTGAGTGCATCGACCGCGCTTTGCCCACTGCCAGTAAGGATGGCGATGCGTTGCGGATGCTCACTACCATATTCAATCGCTTGGTAAGTGCTAGGGAAGAGTGCTTTGAGTTTGGTGGCGAGCTCATGCCTTCCACCTTCCGGACCTGCGGTGATGGTAGCCATATCGTTGCCTTCGTAGGGGACGAAACAGTCGGTTTTGGCGAGCCCGAGGGCCTTGGCGAGCAGGGCGTTGTTGCCAATTTCGGGGTGGCAATCAAGAGGCAGGTGTGCGCCGTAGACCGCGAGGTTACCTTCTATCGCGGTCTTTATTTTCTTGTATTTACTGCCTGTGAGCGGAATAGGCGGAGTCCAGAAGAGACCGTGGTGACAGATCAGGAAATCGACTTCTGCGGCGATTGCTTGTTCAAAGGGGATTTGACCCGCATCAACGGCAGCTCCGATCTTGGTAACCAGTCCGAGGTTCTCAACTTGCAGGCCGTTATTAGCGCCAGGGAAGTCTTTAATTTCAGTTTGGCGGGTGCGTTGATCACAAAACGCGACAATTTCCGAGAGGGTAGGCATGTGTAAAGAGTAAGTGTTAAATCGTGAATTGTGGAAACGTTAAAAGGTTGTAGTGACTATGGGAAGTGTGATTTTTGCTTCTCATTCTGCTGGGGATCTTCTAATTCCTCTCTAATGTCAGAATATGAAGCACGGTTTGGCGCGATTGGGCGTTTGTATGGAGTCGATGGGTTGAAGCGACTTTCGCAGGCGCATGTTTGTGTGATCGGCTTGGGCGGGGTCGGCTCGTGGGCCGTTGAAGCCTTGGCGCGCACCGGGATTGGCAAATTGACGTTGGTGGATATGGATGAGGTCTGCCTAAGCAATGTGAATCGGCAGCTGCATGCTTTAAGCGATACAATTGGTCGCTCCAAAGCGGTGTTGTTGGCTGAACGCGTGGTTAAGATTTCGCCTAGTTGCGAAGTGGTGGTTGAAGAGTGCTTTTTGACGGAGTCATCGATGGATCGTCTATTAGAACCGAGGTATGATTATATAATCGATGCGATTGATAGTACGAAGTACAAATGCTTGTTGATCGCTGAGGCGCGCGCGCGCGGGTTGAATCTAATCACCTGTGGTGGTGCGGGGGGACGTATCGACCCCTCACGTGTGCAAATAGCAGATTTGGCGCGATCGATTAATGATTCTTTATTGTTGCAGGTACGCAAACGATTGCGACAGCAGTATGGCTTTCCGATGTTCAAGCGTCAGAAGTTTAAGATCGATTGTGTTTTCACAGATGAGTTGCCGGTTTATCCGACTAGTCAAGGAACTGTTACTTGTGATCGAGAAACTGGTGCTGACTATCGATTAAATTGCGATGAGGGGTTTGGCTCTGCGACTTATTTGACCGGAACTTTTGGATTTTTCTTAGCAGCCGAAGTGGTCAAGCGAATAGCGTTAGGTAATAAGGCATCCTCAAAAAATAATGAGAATGATTCGTAGACTAAAGTTTGTAAAAAAAAGTATTTTTTTATTCGGAAAACTTGTATTTTCAATAGAAGCACCCTACAGATATTGGTGTGTCTGAAATTCTTACAAATCCACCGACCGTTATTTGGTCGCACAGTAATCGACAAGCAGATTTTTACGAACTGCCGACTGATGGGTATGAGATACATGAGTCAATTGGCTGGTTGTTGAATCATTATAAATCCGTTTCTTTATGGATGGGTTTGGAAAGTGAGGATGGCGCGGAGTTGTTTTTAATTTGTTCTCCGACACAACCAGCCGATGTGGTTGCTCGCTTGCGTGTTCGCGACAGTGATCTTTCTGTATTTGATGTGCCGATTTCGCTTAGCACGAGTGACTCGTGATTAAGCAGCATTTGGTCTGCACTTATTAGGACACATACTTTATAGAGTCGTTTGTTTGTTTGCCCGAATACTGTTCCGTATTTTTTTTAAAAGCTCCTTGGGCATTTTGTCCTTACTGATGCGAAAATTTGTTTGGCGTGTCTGAATGTGATAGCCGAGATGGTCGACTTTGAGTTTTTGCATGTCTGCCCACTGCAGGAGTATTGGTGGTTTTGGTTTTTTACTGAGTGTAACACCTAGTTCGTCCCAAGTGATTTGCAATCGACCAATTGAGGTCAGGGTGATGGCAATCGCACAGGCAACAAAAAATCCAATACCCGCTGCCATAAGGTAGTTCTCTTGCCGAGCAGCACTCATACTCATCATAATTCCGAGTGCAGCATAGATCAATGCTTTGATTTTTTTCATTGGAGCGAGTCTGCTAATAAATACATGCAATGAGTCAGCTTAGGGGATGAATCGTGTTTTATCGATCGCCTTCATGTAAGCCTCCTCTTTGTTAATCAAATCTGCTTCTAGTAATTTGCTGAGTGAAGCATCCATCGAGACCATGCCTTGGTCTCGGTTTTGGTCGATGATGTTGCGAATGTTTGAAAGCGAGTGCGTGCGAATACAGTTTGGCAGTGCGCCATGTGTGAGCAGAATCTCATGCGCGGCGATACGGCCGCCGTCTTTCTTCTGGCAGAGTAGTTGCGAGACGATGCCACGCAGGGACTCAGCCAGCATGATGCGAATTTGATTTTGCTCATCGCCTGGAAACGCATCAATGATGCGGTCCACTGTTTTGGTGGCATTGTTGGTATGCAGTGTGGCAAAAACCAGCATACCCATTGCTGCGCAATTAATTGCCAAGCGGATGGTTTCCATGTCGCGCATTTCGCCAATCAAAATGACATCGGGGTCGGCGCGCATCGCACCCTTGAGTCCGGCGCTGAAAGAGCGCGTGTGCTCGCCCACTTCACGGTGAATGATGGTACTGTTTTTATCGTCATGAGTAAATTCGACCGGGTCTTCGAGCGTGATAATTTGCTTCTGCGAGGTTTCGTTGATGTGGTTGATGATGGCCGCGAGTGTCGTTGACTTGCCACTACCAGTCGGCCCCGTGACCAGCACCAAGCCGTTTTGGTAAGAGGCGATCGCCTTCAATGCGACGGGTAAGTCGAGCTCGTCGATGCTGGCAATTCGCGACGGAATCTGGCGCAGGACGGAGGCCATGCCCCAGCTGTTTTTAAACAGGTTCATGCGGAAGCGCGCTTTCCCTGGTATCTCATACGCGAGGTCAACATCGCCTGTTCGGGTGAAGCTCTCCCAGCGGTGAGCTGGCGTAACTTCTTTGAGTAGTGCTTCCATTTCGTTTACGCCGATCGGCTGCTGGTTGAGCAGATGGATGACACCATCGATTCGCGTCTTCGGCGGCGAGTCGACGGCGAGGTGGAGGTCGGAGCCACCTTTTACGAGCATATCAGTCAGCAGTGTATCCAATTCGTTCATCGATCAAATTCTCTTTTTTTGGGGGGTAGGTTAGGCCTTACTTTCCGCATTAAATATATTCTCGGCGGCGACTTCGGTTGTGATCTTGCCTTGGTCGAGCAGTGCTTGCACCGAATCGTTCATGGTGAGCATGCCAAGTTGCTTGCCTGATTGCACCGCACTTTCTAGGCCAGTCTCTTTCGCATCGCGAATAATGTTGGCCACCGCAGTGGTGTTGACGAGCAGTTCACAGGCGAGCACGATTTCGTCGTCCACGCTCGGAATGAGGCGCTGGCAGATGATGCCACGCAGGGAACCGGCAGTCATTGCACGGATTTGGTTTTGTTGGCGGGGGGGGAAGACGTCGAGCATCCGATTTAATGTGGATGCGGCATCCCGGGTGTGCATGGTCGCAATCACAAGGTGGCCTGTTTCTGCCGCAGTGACTGCCATTTCGATTGTTTCTAGGTCATGCATTTCACCAATAACGATAATGTCAGGGTCTTCGCGCAGGGCGGATTTTAAGGCGGACTTAAAGGACTCAGTATGTTTGCCGACTTGCCGCTGAGTGACGATGCTGTTGACTGAATGTTGCATCACTTCGATGGGATCTTCCACGGAGATGATGTGATCCTTGCGCGTTAGGTTCAGTTCGTTGACAAGGCTGGCAAGTGTGGTGGTTTTGCCGCTGCCGACTGGGCCAGTTACCAGAATAATCCCATTGTGGTAATCAAGTAGTTTGCGAATGTTGTCCGCATTCGGAAATCCAAGCTCCTCTAGGCTCATTAAGTGATTCGCCACGATTCGATAGACGCCAGAGATGCCTTTCTTTTGCTCCATCAAGTTGGCGCGGAAACGTATTTTAAAGCCCGCAGTTTCAGCATCGAGAGTCAAGGCATAGTCCAAGTCCCAATCAGTTTCGAATCGCTGCCGCTGCTCTGGTGTGAGGGGTAGGTAGTTGATTCGTCTGGCAAGGGCATCTGTGAGTGGTGCATTGCTGAGGTAAACGATGCGGCGATGGTGACGTATCCGTGGGCGGGCACCTCCGGTAAGGTGCAGGTCGCTCGCGCCTATTTTTTGACATTGGGTGAAGAGACTGCGAATCGCTGCTCGGAGCTCATCGTCGCTCAGCTGATTGAAGGTCGAGAAGTCGGGGAACCCTTCGACATTACTCTGGGTGTTTTCGCGCGAGACTCCCGGAATCGCCGGAAGTTGAAAGCCATCCTGCGTATTTTTAATGGAGGCCTCGACGGCACTTTCGAGGAAGGTCGTGTCGGTCACCCAGCTGGAGTTGGTCAGTAATTTTGCAACTGCGCGAACGTCTGTACTTGGGGCTAGGTTAGAGACCATGCCATGAATTTGGTCCTCGGTGAGTAGTTGATTTTCTAGGCAGAAATGAAGGAGCCAATGAATTTCTGGACGCATATATGTTGGGGGATGTTTTCGGGAAGTTAAAACTCTCTATTTGATTATAAAAAATGCGGAGAGAATCAACTCTCATATTAAACAACGAGTGGCGGGAGAGGAGGCTGTATTCGGCTGAGATAATATAGTGTGGGCGATTCACTCACATTGTTTGATTGCGGTGGACGGATCGTCCAAGGCTCCTTTAGTTTTTATTTTTAGCATGGCGCAGCGGTCCGGTGGTCGATTTGTTTATCTCTGAAACCAGCGGATCATGCCTAGCCATACATCAAATACACAGCCGCCTCGCTTGTTACACCCGCGCAACCCACATCAGGGACGTTATGATTTTACCGCGTTGTGTGAGGTGTGTGCGGAACTAAAATCCTATGTGCGGCTAAACCCTGCAGGCGAACCGACTATCGAATTTGCTGATCCCGCCGCGGTGCGGTGTTTGAATCAAGCACTTCTAGCGCAAACCTACCAGATTAAGCATTGGATGATACCCGCTGGCTATTTGTGTCCTCCCATTCCGGGGCGAGCCGATGTGATTCACTATGTGGCAGATCTTCTTGCAGAATCAAACGGCGGCAAAGTGCCGAGGGGCAGTGGTGTGCGGGTGTTGGATATTGGCACTGGAGCGAATTGTATCTATCCAATTCTCGGCAGCCAGAGCTACGGGTGGAAATTTGTCGGGACTGATATTGACCCTGTCTCAGTGAAGTCAGCACGCTTAATTGTGGAAGCCAATCCATCCCTGCATAAGTTAATCAAGGTAGTCCAACAAAAGCAGCCGAGTGCTATTTTTAAAGGCATTTTACGCAAAGGGGAATCGTATGATCTTACGATCTGCAACCCACCGTTTCATAGCTCGATCGAAGCGGCACAGGCAGGTTCGTTGCGTAAGGTAAAGAATCTCAGCACTGCGTCAGCGGTAAAAGGTGCCGCGCCTCTAAACTTCGGGGGGCAAGGCGCGGAGCTCTATTGTGCTGGTGGTGAGCTAGCGTTTATTACGCAGATGATTCGTGAGAGTATGGTTTATGCGAATCAAGTCGGCTGGTTTACCAGTTTGGTATCTAAAGGTGCCCATTTGCCTGCTTTAAAGAAGTTGCTGCTGCGCTGTGGTGTTGAAACGGTACGAGAGATCCCGATGGCGCAGGGGCAGAAAATTAGCCGTTTGCTGGCATGGCGTTACCCGGCTCAGTAATCAAAGTCGCGCTGGGTGTAGGCACAAAAAAGCCGCTGGTATGAACCAGCGGCTTTAGCATAGAAGTGTGATGCTCTAGTTAGCGCAACTGTCGTTCGCTTTAGCTGCTTGGTAGTTTGCTTCTGCTGCGCTCCAGTCGACAACGTTCCAGAATGCTTCGATGTACTTCGGGCGAAGATTCTGATAGTTTAAGTAGTAAGCGTGCTCCCAAACATCGAGACCAATAACTGCGGTTCCTTGTTCGTCGACTTCGTTGCCCATGCAAGGAGCGTCTTGATTGGGTGTCGAAGTGACCGTTAGCTTGCCGTCTTTATTAACGATGAGCCATGCCCATCCTGAACCGAAGCGAGTGGCACCTGCCTTAGCAAATGCATCTTTAAAGGCGTCGAAACCACCTAGTTCAGTGTCGATTGCAGATGCAAGTTCACCGACCGGAGCTCCACCGCCGTTGGGGCTGAGAATTTTCCAAAAAAAGCTGTGGTTGGCATGGCCACCACCATTGTTGCGCACAGCACCGCGCTTTTCGGCGGGCACAGCATCGAGGTTACTGATTATTTCACAGAGAGTTTTATCTTCAAGTCCAGTACCTTGTAGGGCTGCATTGAGGTTGGTAACGTAAGCGTTGTGGTGCTTGCTGTGGTGGATTTCCATGGTACGCGCATCGAAGTGTGGCTCGAGTGCGGTGTAAGCATATGGGAGTTCTGGTAGTTCGTGTGGCATGATCTATTATTTTCTATTTTAGTTAAAATGAGAGTGCTAAAAGTTGTGGGCTTCTGAGCAGGGTGTCAAATGGGAGATGCGGTTGGCATCGCCTTTTTTTGGCTGTGACTGGCGTTATTCTTCGTCATTATTGGTAGATTGTGCGGTTTCTTTAAGCGCGTTGGCCTTTTTAGTCGCATTTGCCTGTCGCTTCATATCAAAGAAGGCCTTGAGGATTTCATGATTCAGTGTTTCCAACACGCCGCCCACCGATTCGAATTTATGGTTGCTCTCTGGAAGTGCTCCAAGGTCAGTAGCGCCACCAACACAGCCCATTTTCGGGTCGGGTAGGCCGTAATAAACTTTGCCGATCCGAGAGATGACAAGTGCTCCCGAGCACATCGGGCAAGGCTCTTTTGTGACGTAGAGCGCGCATTCGTTCAGTCGCCAATCACCGATAAAGCTCGCCGCTTGTGAGATTGCAAGGATTTCGGCATGGGCGGTTGGGTCATTCGTAGAGCGCGATTGATTGTGCGCAGAGGCGATGATTTGACCTTTATGTTCAATGACTGCTCCTATTGGTACTTCATCTTTCTTCCATGCTTCGATTGCCTCGTTGTAGGCATGCGTCATGAAATAATCGGCATCTCGCTTGAGTGCAGATGGGAAGATCTTTTCAAATGGGCAGAGTGATTGCATGGTCATATAAGTGTGAAGGTATGAAAGTAAAAAGTGTTATTTTGCTGTGAGCAAGGCTAGTACCTTTAAGGATATGAGGGCGCGCGTTGGACTTTTATCATATTAATCAGAATAAGAGAGTCCTTGACTTTCGGTCTTAAACCGCTTCCCTCCCGATTTTCTTATTGATCATTTATGGCTAAAGCACAAAGCGAAGACTACGTAGAAGTCGAAGGCAAAATTGTTGCCGTCCTCCCGGGCACTATGTTCCGAGTGGAATTGGCGAATGGGCACCAAGTGCTCGCACACATCTCAGGGAAGTTGCGCAAGCACTTCATTAAGATCACCACAGGTGATACAGTCAAAATGGAGATGAGCCCATACGATTTGGATAAAGCACGAATTGTTTATCGTTTGCGCAACGCTCATGTGCAGCGTAATGCTCCACGGCGTAGCTTTGGTCCACGTCGTCGATAGTTAAATTCATCTAGAGTCACTTTTCAGCACCGCTTGACGGTGCTTTTTTTTGCGAAATGAGTAATTTAGGGACTACTTGAAGAATTGCGATCAAAGCTTGCTTCGTTTAGGAATCGATATGTGTTTATACACTCAATCTTTTAATCTCTTACCATCTAAATTATGAGCAGCAAATTATATAACTCTATTATCGAAACAGTCGGAGAGACTCCACTGGTTAAAATTAATAAGACAGTCGCCGGTCTGCATGCAGATATTTATCTTAAATGTGAGTTTTTCAATCCACTCGCGAGCGTCAAGGATCGTATTGGTCGCGCAATGATAGAGGCGGCTGAGCGCGATGGTAAGATCGGTAAAGGCAGTATTATTATCGAGCCTACCTCTGGGAACACTGGGATCGCACTGGCATTTGTGTGCGCGGCCAAGGGCTATAAGTTGATTCTAACAATGCCAGAGACAATGTCAGTCGAGCGCCGCGTGCTACTACGTATGTTAGGCGCTGAGATCGTGTTAACTCCTGGGCCAAAGGGAATGGGTGGCGCGATTGCACGAGCAGGTGAGCTGGTTGAGGAATATGGCGAAAAGGCATTCATGCCGCAGCAGTTTGAAAATCCAGCAAATCCTGAAGCCCATCGCCAGACGACTGCTGAAGAAATTTGGTCTGCAACTGATGGTAAAATTGATGCGTTTGTTGCGGGCGTCGGCACTGGCGGCACGATCACCGGAGTGTCCGAAGTAATTAAAGCCCGCAAAGAACTTTATACAGTGGCAGTTGAGCCTGAAGCTAGTCCGGTTATTTCTGGTGGCAATCCTGGGCCGCATAAGATCCAAGGGATCGGCGCTGGGTTCATTCCTAAAAACTGCAACACTGAGATAATCGATGATGTGATTAAGGTTTCTAATGAAGATGCGTTTGCGACTGCCCGGCAGTTGGCAGAGCAAGACGGCATTCTTGGTGGTATCTCAACTGGCGCTAATGTCTTTGCTGCTATTCAGCTTGCGAAGCGCCCGGAAATGGCGGGTAAGACCATTGTAACTATCGGTTGCAGTTTTGGTGAACGCTACCTAAGCACGCCGCTGGCTGAAAAAGCACGCGAAGAAATGATCAGTGCGACTGCAGGCTAAGCAATCGGCTGTAAGCAACTTTACTATCAAAGTCTCAGTTAGAAATAACTGAGGCTTTTTAGTATACACATGGCTCTTAAAGGTATCGATATTATGTGCCAATTTCTCGCGTATGGTTGGAAATAGAAAGCCGCCAAAACTTGTGGGGACTCCTTATAATTCAAACCCATCCTTGGCGATGCAGATGACGAATTCTCCTTTTTGGCTACCGTCTGCCACACGGTCTCGTACTTCGCTGGCGGGGCCAGTATATATCGTCTCATGTAGTTTGGTGAGCTCGCGACAGACACTTATGCAGCGATCGGGGCCAAGTGTACTGACTAAGTCGTTCAGGAATTTGCCAATACGATGGCAAGATTCATAAATGATGATGGTATAGTCGTTGGTTTGGTTCGCTTCGAAAAAGCGTTTACGTGCGGCGCTTTTTGGGGCTAGGAAGCCGACGTAGAGGAATGCATCACTGGGGAGTCCAGAGAGTGAAAGTGCAGTGATGACTGCGCTTACTCCAGGCGCGGTGGTGACCTTTAGGCCTCGCTTGCGGCATTCGCGCACGAGCCTAAAGCCAGGATCACTGATGGCTGGGGTGCCCGCGTCAGCGATCAGCGCGATGTGTTCGCCGGCTTCCATTCGGTCAGCGATTTCGCCTGCCATATAACTTTCATTTTCTTCGCGGTAGGAGATGAGTTTACCGTTATTTTCGATCTCGAGC
>Ga0180120_10000574_pt1 | contig 18752 bp, 17 predicted proteins | sample CPBDNA_3_FD_129677 | JGI IMG/M metagenome (GOLD analysis project Ga0180120, IMG submission 129677) | Freshwater to marine salinity gradient microbial communities from Chesapeake Bay, USA - CPBay_Spr_31_0.2_DNA (version 2) (version 2) | ecosystem: Environmental > Aquatic > Marine > Coastal ... | reverse complement strand
GTATCTGTATTGATAAAACATGCTGAATTAAACCTTATGGCATTCACCAATAAATTTACAGGGAATGTCACATTTGATTCTAAAACTTTTTCGGTTTTGGAATTTCTTCCATAATCTGTTGCGGCATGAATAATAACGTCAATATGGCCAAAATCATTAAATGGTTTGGAGCAATCACAATTTTCTACATCATAATAGACCAAATTATGACTTATTTTTTTAAGTCGTTTTATGCAGGAAGATTGTCTTTTCAATAATATTACTTTGTGGTTACTATCACAAAGTAACTTGGTTAAATTGCTTCCAAGGTATCCCGTACCACCTGTAAGAAGGATGACCATCAACTAGTTACTAATACCAAGTAATTCTTTTACTGTATCTGTAACATATATTAGCATTTCATTACTCAGGGCTGGTTGTACACCAATCCAAAATGTATTCTTCATGATTATATCAGTATTATTTAAATCACCGCTTACTCGGAAACTTCTACCTTGCATGTAAGGTTGTCGTGTTAAATTACCGGCAAATAAAAGCCTCGTGCCGATTTTCTTTTCATCCAAACTGATTAATAATTCTTGTCGATTTATATGCGTATTGTCCCTTAATGTAATTGGAAAACCAAACCAGGAAGGGTCTGATCTCGGTGTTGATTCCGGAAGTATCAGGAAATCTTCACAACTTTTCAGGGTCGACTTGAGAAATTCAAAGTTTTCCTTTCGACGTCTTATAAATTCAGGTGCTTTTTTAAGCTGTGCTAATCCACATGCAGCTTGCATATCAGTAATTTTAAGATTGTAGCCAAGATGAGAGTATGTGTACTTATGATCATATCCATCTGGAAGCGAGCCACCAATCTGCTTAGCTTTCCAGCAAAAGCGATTATTACAAGTATTGTCCTGTCCTGGCGGACAATAACAATCTCTGCCCCAATCTCTAAAAGATTCTGCTATTTTTCTTAACTTGCCGCTTTTCATAAAAACGGCACCACCTTCGCCCATTGTTATGTGATGGGCAGGGTAAAAACTTAGAGTTCCAATATCGCCAAATGTCCCAACTAACTGCCCATCATAAGTTGAACCCATCGCATCACAACAATCCTCAATCAGCCATAAATTGTGTTTCTTGCACAAATTCGATACCACCTCTAAATTGTAAGGATTGCCCAAGGTGTGTGCTAACATGATCGCCTTAGTCTTATCAGAAATTGCATGCTCCAACTTGTTTACATCTATATTGTATGTGGAAAGATCTACATCTACAAAAACTGGTATAGCACCAAATTGTATAATGGGGTTGACGGTAGTTGGAAACCCCGCAGCAACTCCAATTACCTCATCACCAGGTTTAATGGCACGATTTCCAAGTTTTGGTGAGGTAAGGGTGTTAAAAGCTACCAAATTTGCAGAGGAACCTGAATTCACCGTGATCAAATTTTTAACGCCAAGAAATTCAGCTAATTCGTGCTCGAATTGTTCGTTAAATCGTCCAGTAGTAAGCCAACCATCAAGAGATGCTTCAACCATATTCTGAAGTTCATTTGCTCCAATTAACTTACCTGATGGCGGTATGGGAGTTTCACCAGGTACAAAAGCCTTAGGGGCAAATGCATGACTTGCATATTCTTTGACAAGAGATGAAATCTTCTGTCTTAGTTGGTTAGGTATTTCAGTTTCCATGTAAAGATTGTATATTCTTTTGATAAGAAATAATTTGTTTCATTGTTGTAGTTCTTGCATCAGCCCCCCTACTTAACTGTATTGACCATTCGGCAGTCATTTGGAGAGCTTTTTCAAGGTTAATTTGGGGTACCCATCCTAGCCTCGAATTGGCTTTTGAGATATCTAACTTTAGATGATTAGCTTCGTGTGGGTGATCTCCAAGTTGAATTTTCCATTCTGTTGAGTCATTCCAGAATTTTGAGAGATACTCAACTAACCAACTAACTGGTTTTACATCCTCATCTTTAGGTCCAAAATTCCAAGCTTCTGCAAAACAATTGCCTTTATCATACAGTCTTTCTGCGAGCATCAAATAACCTCGAAGAGGCTCCAAAACATGTTGCCACGGACGGATAGCATTCGGATTGCGGATTTGCAACGGCTTGCCCTTCGTAAAAGCGTAAATCAAATCAGTCATAAGACGATCTTTTGCCCAATCACCACCACCTATTACATTTCCTGCCCTAGCAGTAGCTAATGCTACTCGGCTAGCTTCCGACTCAAAAAAAGATTCTCGGTATGCGGAGGAGACTAGCTCAGCACAAGCTTTACTAGCACTGTAAGGATCCCGACCGCCAATAGCCTCATGCTCACGATAACCCCAAATCCATTCTTTATTTTCATAACATTTGTCAGTGGTAATGTTAACGACAGCTTGCACGCTAGAGCATCCCCGTACTGCCTCAAAAAGATTTACAGTACCTAAAATATTGGTTTCAAAAGTATCGACTGGCCTTTGATATGATTCTCGAACCAATGGCTGTGCTGCCATGTGGATGACTATCTCGGGTTTTGATTCAAGAAGAGAGACTTTTAATGCGTCAGAATCACGAACATCACCTTCTACGGAATTCATTCCATCCGAAACTTTAGCTAATTCAAAAAGGGATGGAGTTGTTGGCGGTTCAAGAGAATACCCTGTCAGAACACTTCCTAAATGCTGTAACCAAATCGATAACCAACTACCTTTAAAACCTGTATGACCAGTAATGAAGACACGTTTTCCCTTCCAAAACGAAGAATTCATTCCCAAATTGCCCAAGGAGCATTGCCAGAGTTCCACAATTCATTGAGCATACTTTTTTCCCTTAATGTGTCCATTGGTTGCCAAAAGCCTTCGTGCTTGTAAGCAACCAGATCACCTGTATTAGCTAATTTACGCAATGGTTCATCTTCCCATGTGGTTTTGTCATCCTCTACAAGAGAGATAACCTCAGGGCTCAATACAAAAAAACCGCCATTGATCCAACTACCGTCTCCATCGGGTTTTTCTTGAAATTGTTCCACTCGATTGTTTAAACCAAATTTCAACGCACCATAACGACCTGGTGGGCGCGTAGCAGTTATAGTAGCTTTCTTGCCGTGTTCCGTATGGAATTTTATAAGCTGTGTAATATTGACATCGCTCACGCCGTCACCGTATGTAAAACAGAATGAATCATCGTGTTTGACAAACCTTTCAATTCTCTTGAGGCGCCCCCCTGTCATCGTATTTTCACCTGTATCAACGAGAGTTACTGACCAAGGCTCGGCATTATTCTGATGAACTTTCATGCTGTTGTCTTTCATGCAAAATGTAACATCTGAGTTATGTAAAAAGTAATTGGCAAAGTACTCTTTTATAATATACCCCTTGTAACCACAACATATAACGAAATCATTGACTCCGTGAGTAGAGTAAGACTTCATGATATGCCAAAGAATTGGTTTACTACCTATCTCTACCATTGGTTTAGGTTTAAGATCAGTTTCTTCTGAGAGTCTAGTACCTAATCCACCTGCAAGTATCACTGCTTTCAAAATTATTTTTGGTTAATGATTAAAGAATTTCGAAGAAATCGAAATGTGATTCGTAATAAACGCTTCATGTTTGTTAAAATCGATCTTGGAAAACGCAAATTTTTACCGCCAAAATGATTCTCAAAATCAAACTTATCAGCTTCAACATTATTTATCACTTTATCCGGATGTTTTAATAGCCCAAGAGGATGTGTTTCCAAGTTTGCGGCGGCATGCTTTTTAGAAAGAGTGTGAGTTCCGTCTAAACCAAATCCGATATTGCTAACTAAGTTCATATTTGGTGCAACCGAAAGAGTACCTCGGTACCAATTACACGCAGTCCACGGATAAGCCCAAGAATCGATAGATCCATTCCTCACACGACCAAAAATTCCTGTCCAGTACCTTCGCTCAACCTTATCATCAATTTTATTCTTCCAATCGTCTGACTTTGACCACTCGGGCCAAAACGATATATCCCCGTCAAAGTGTTGCCACGCTCGTTTCCAAGTTGCCCAACCCCAACAATGACTAAATTTTGAGAAATAATAAGAAGCATCGCCATGGCGAAAACCTCTTTGAAAATTATTCCCAGTAACAACTGATACCCGCTCATCATTTGAATAGTGTTCCAACATAGTATTACAAAATTCAAAAAAATCGGGATTTGCAACACAGTCGTCCTCCAAGACTATAGCACGATCAACGGACTCGAAGACCCAATCCAATCCGCTACTAATTCGTTTTTTTAATCCAAGATTTTTTTCAGCATAGTTACGCTTCACCTCACAAGGCCAATCTACTTTATCTACAATCTCGCGCACCGATGAACATTTCCAATCATCTGAGGGATGATTGGACCTTGGCCCGTCAGCAATGATAAAAAGGTTTTCAGGTCTTTGCTTACGAAGTACCTCAAATGTTTTCCGGGTATGCTCGGGCCGATTAAAAACAATGTAGACTACAGGAGTTTGCTTCATTAAATTTAACTAGTAAACACGCTCTCCTTCCAAATAATTGGCATCAATAAGTTCCAAACTTTTTGACCATCATAAAAATTAGCATTTGAGTTAAGTTGTAATTCTTTCCAAGCATTATGGATATTAATTGGAAAGTTGCCATTAGATAAAAGGGTTTCAATTTCATCTTTTAACTGACCACGAAGCCATTCATGCAAAGGAGCATTCCATCCAATTTTATCTCTACGAGTACGAATATCTTCCGGTAAAATTCCTTTTAAAGCGTCTCGCATGATACGTTTGCTAAACCCTCCACCGACCTTACTTGTCCAAGGCAACGAAAATGTGTAAGAAACAAGCCGATGATCCATAAATGGCATTCTAATTTCAACTCCACTAGCCATGGAATAACGGTCGTAATTACGCAACAAAGTGGGGAGAATTGTAACATGGAAAATTTCATAAAGACTTTTAGTCAACGAATCAAAATTTTTGAACTCCGAATGTTGTTGATCAGCATATTCTAATTTATGTCTAATAAGATCCCAATTGGTTTTACTAAATACCCCGTTCATCAAACTCCTAGCACGGGATGCGTGAGTTCTTAAAAACTCAATTAATCGTTGCTTGAGCCATCGACCATGAATATGATTATGGTTAATGTTTAATGTTCCTGATTCAAAGCTTTTAATGATAGCTAAAAGCTCAGCTGATTGTTTTGGCCCAGAATCTTTGAAAGCATGCGTGAGATGTCCATACCCGCTAAAAAGTTCATCAGCTCCATGTCCATCCAATGTAACTTTTATACCGGCTTTCGATATTGCTCGGTATGTGGCAAGCATAGGCGTGGGTAATGTAAGGTAGGGATCTTCGACTTGATTCATAGCCTCTGAAATTGACCAACCAGTTTCAAGTGGATCAATTTCAACTTTCTTAAGTGGAACACCAATTGAATCTGTAACCAATCGAGCCCACTTGACCTCGTCCAAACTACTTCCAGGGTAATGAGCACAAAAACCATGTTGCCAATCACTTGCTTCTCTAACATTCGAAGTATTTTGACCTGCCAAAAATGCCATTCCCGTGAATGTAGCACTTGAATCTAGCCCACCACTCAATGCTGTGCCGATCCTTACATCTGATCTCATTCGGATTTTTACCGCATCCAGAAAGATTTCTCGCCATTTCTCGACTTGATCCTCGTATTTCTTAGGAACATCTTCCAAATGATCAAGAGTGTTCCACCATCTACTAACCTTCAAGTCTCCATCATTAAATTCTGCGAAGTGTCCAGGTGGGAGCCTCTTAATCCCCTTTATAACACATTCTTCACTTCCCTCATAGTCAAATAATCTGCGCAAATGGATATCTATTTTTTCACTATGCTCAATGGAAGCCAAAAAAGGAGTTATTGCTTTCATCTCAGAGGCAAAAACCAATTCTTTTTTACCCAAAATAGAATAAAAAAATGGTTTTTTTCCAAACCGATCTCTACCAAATAAAGCTTTCTTTAATTTTCTATCCCATAAACAGAAAGACCACATTCCGTTACATCGTAGTTGAAATGACGGCCCTTCTTGGATCAAACCCCGTAGGAAAACTTCTGAGTCCGATTCAGTGAAGAATTGGTTCCCGAGTTTTTCGAGATAGGATTTTAGCTCAATAAAATTATAAATTTCTCCATTGAAAACGAATATGAACCGATCGTCCATACACAACATAGGCTGATCTGCGTTTTTCGATAGATCTAAAATAGACAATCTTGTATGTCCTAGAGTCACTGGAAATTCACTTTCAACTGACGACCAAGAACCGGTTCCGTCAGGGCCGCGGTGCACTAAACTATCAATCTTTAATCGGGGATCGTTTCTTATACCGATTGTACCTAAAATTCCACACATACTAATTTATTTGGTTATTTAAAAATATTTTTTTTGCATCGTGAAAAGACTCCAAAATACTATTCCCATAATACATAGATGGTTCTAATACATTTCCTTCAGCCCATTCATTCCATGCTTTGATCATAAAGAAGTCTTTATTATACTTTTTACACATATTGAAAGCATTGATTGATTGCTCACGGAAGTACTTAGAATTAAAGTCGTCAAAAAGAAAACCTCTATGCGAATAGCGAGCAGTATTGTCCCAACCAGTAAGAATTGTAGGGATATACTTGGTCTTCGTTGATTTTTTAAAAATGTAATTAGAATAATCCCTCACATACTTAGAGTAGGAAAAAGATGAAGCAAATTTAAAGTATTCGTTAAAAAAATCTTTATTCTTCAATTTTTCTAGTATTTTTCTATACAAAATATGTATCTTCATTGAAATAAATGAGAAGTCACCAGGCGGGTAACCGAAAAGATAGTCTAACTCGCTTTTTTGATTTGCATAAGAGTGAATATCAGGGGCTGCAAATAATACATTAGGAAAACCCATCAAAGATGAGTATTTTAAAAACATCCTCTTAAATTCATTAAAGTCTACCTTCATCGGATCATGAATGTAAAACAAGGGTTTGCCATCGATTTTGAAGTACCGATTATCCGCAAAATGCCAACATGCGTCTTCGACTAACTTTTTGAGAGTTAGGTCGTCGTAACTCTGTTTGTAAAGGAAGGTATAATCATCGCCAATCCAAGCCTTAGTCCAATCGGCATTGACCCAGCAAAGAAAGTAATCAATGTCGATATGTGGATTATTCCTTAAATTTTTAATAGGAGTATCTAACGAACTTGTCTCTGCATCGAAGATATAATGATAAAAAGCAAAACCGTCTACTCCATACCTTTTAGCAAGTTTTGCTTGGCGATCTAGTACATCCACGCTCCTTAAATCGTAATAACCAAGATCAGCAGGTAGTAGGGGTTGTTTATGCCCTTTAAACAAAGGTACAGCATTTTTCGTAGTGACCCAGTCTGTAAAGTTTTCACCCCAAAACAAGTCATTCATTTCATCGGGATGAAATTGAGGCAAATAATATGAAAAAACCTTCATTTAATTTTAAACTTTATCAATCTTTGAAAGAGAAACTAATCGATGAAATGACTGAACTGTGCATATCGAGATAAAATAAGTTAGTGAGTATAATGCACAATCGAAACCCAAAGGGATTAAGAAAAAAATTAATAATGTATGTCCATTGATAATGTAAAAAGTACCATAAACAAACACATAAATAATTTTAATAACAGTAAATTTTCGTATGAGGTATCGCTTCAGTAATTTTAGTTTACTTACATCATTTAAAGAGGACTGTTCTGGTACATCTTTTTTTTCTTTGTTTGTTAATTTATTTGCACTTGAAACTTCATGATTGAGTAAGGAGTAAAATAAAAAAAGTGTTGATGATAAAAAAATTAAAATCCAAATAATTTGATTTTGGTAATAAATACCAAAACCTAAGAAAATAATTATAACTTTAATTTGGTCGGAGATATGGTCATAGCGAAGAGCTTTTGCTCCAATCTTATTTGTCAACCTAGCAAGTGTACCATCCGTATAGTCTAGCAAATAACTGAAAAACCAGGTAAGTAAAAAAAATTCTATATTTTTGTTCACTAGCGACAGGAAAGCTATCGTTGCAAAGATAAAAGAAATAAGCGTAACACAATTAGGTGATAATCCAATTTTCCTAAAAACTAAAGCAATTGGATATGCAATTGTGTACAGAACAACTTGAAATGGGTTATGCAATGCATCTTTATTTGAAAATGATAAAAATTTAGTATTCGAAAGCATAAAATATTCTTATATTTCAGATATTCTCTTTAATGTATATTCCGATTCTAAATCATTCGTCGTGTCTACTTCTACCCAAGCACTACTTGTAGGGATTGAATGAACTTTAACCCCATTATATATTATTTGCATAAGCAAGTCTGTCATATAAGCATTTTCTGGATAATTGCCCATAACAGATTTGTTTTTTTTACATTTGTGAAACGTTGATCTCAGGTTACTAATTCCACGATTTGTGAATTTCATCAATCCCATGTATTGTCCTTCAATATCATTTATGGAGTTAGGTTTTTGACCGATTTCTTTTATTGTTCCATCAGTTCTTAATTTCAAGGTTTCTGCATCTTCTAAGGGATCCTCATTTCGATCACGCCAGTAACTCTCCCAATTCATATCAATTGTAACTGAAATATCATAATTGGAATTAACAAGTGCGGAAATAATTTTAGAAGAGTAAACAATATCCCCATAGGATATAATTACATCTCCAACTAAAAATTCTTCCGCACAAAAAAGTGACCAAACCATATTAGTCTCATAATAGCGTGGGTTAGTAACAAGCTTATTACCTTTTCCCTCAAGCATATCTGACTTATATCCTCCAATAATGATTATTTCTTCAACACCTTTAGACCTAAGAATTTTAATCTGGCGATCAATTAAACTTACTCCCTCAATCTCGACCATGCATTTGGGTCTGTCATTAGTGTATGGTCTTAAACGTTTACCTTCTCCTGCTGCTAAAATAATTGCTCTCATAATATTATAATAAGATTTGTTTTGCTCGGTTTAAATCTGACTTTAGGTATTTGAGTTCTCTTTCAGGATGCCACATCCATCCTTCCCAAGATTTGTTTTTATGTGTTATTGCTTCTATGTTCATATCTGCACTTTGTGCATTTATTTGATAACAGGGCGGACATTCAGAGAGAACTTTATTGTGATAGCTATTTACTGTATTTTCATAAACACCTAAATGGTGATGATTTAAAACTAACTCATGCCTAGTGCCGGCATGACCCCTAGCCTCTTTCAAACCAATTCCTGAAAAATGAGCCAACATTTGCATGCCTCTACAAATGCCAAGAACTGGAAGTTGATTGTAATCAGCGTATTCCAGTAATCTCCATTCTGTTTGATCGCGGTTAGTATACTCTCCAATATCATTTCCCCCACTTAAAATTATTGCATTAGGTAAAATTATATCCAACCAGTCATCAAGCTTTCGGTGAGATTCGAGAATATTAGGTACAGGAATGGGAATTGCTCCAACCTTGCAAACCCAATCGATTAATCTTTGGTCGACGCAGTCACGATGTTCATTTCTTGAAGAAATAAAATCAATTCTTTGACTTACAATTATCTTACAGGCGATAACAAATCTTTCAATTAAAGCTTCGTGGCAATAAGAACATAAATGTTACAAAACTGATTAGGAAAAAATTTCATTAAACATTTTTGTAAAAAACTACCTAATAGAGAAAGCCTGTAACCTTCACCACGGGCTATATTTTCATTAAAATTCTTGTGAGTTCGAAATCGAAAAACTTTGAATTTGTAAAGAATTGGCATGTTTTCGACAGGAAAAACTTTTTCTACTTTAAAACCGGCTCTTTCAAATAATAAAATAAATTCACTCTTTGTTAGATTCAGTTTATGAAATTCTAAAGGTTCATCGCTTTTTACCTTTTTATTTTTTTTGTTAGCGAGTCTGTCCGTGAGTCTGGTTTGAATATTATCCGCGCGAAAGGAAGCACAAATACGACCGCTTTTTTCCAATACTCTCCAACTTTCTGAAATCGCACCATCTAACTTATGCTCGATATTGTGGTACAAACCATAGGCTAAAAGGTAGCGAAACTGTTCATCTTCATATTTTAAATTTGTTATATCACCAACTTCAACTCTTAAGGACTCATCAACTTCTTTGAGTTTTTCGACCGCAACTTCAATAAAATCAAATCCCGTAATATCGTAGCCTAAGTCATGAAAGTAACGAAGTATTCTTCCTGCACCACAACCTGCTTCTAAAATTAATCCTTCTGTTGATTTTACGGTCTCCAAAGCATATTTCAATGGATACGCACTAGTATTTGTCATTGCACCATCGACTGGTATGTCAGACCATCGGGCATTCCAATAGTCTTTAACTCCCCCTGCTCGATAAGTCTTTCTCATCTATTACTTTTAGTATTCGGAGTCATTTTTTAGAATAGCCAAATGTTTTAAAACAGGATGAATAATATAAAATAATTTTGACTTCTCTTCTACATTTGTAAGGTACGACCATTTTTGATTATTTTTATAATCCTTCAACACATCTACTAAAACACGCGCTCTAGCGGCTGAATCGTAGATATGGTCAATTTCCAAACAGCTTTTTGGAATCGAAAATTTTTTGCGATACAAAAGAGGTCCACTATCTATATCATTGGAAAGGAAAATGGCTGAGGCTCCGATATGTTTATCGCTAATCAAACTGTAATAATTGGTAGTACTACCTTTAAACTCAGGAAGATAACCGCCATGTATGTGTAAAAATCTCTTTCCACAATCAATCAAGCAATCACGTAATAGTACGCCTCCATAGCCAGAATAGATCATGACCGAAGGTTTAGCTCTAGCTATTAACTCAATTACCTGTGTGGAATGAATATCTTGAGTATTTGATATCACGAAATTCAATCCTAGTTTTCGTAACCATGGTTCTAATGGTTCCTCAGGATTAAAGTCGGATTCACTCCAACAATCATCAGTAATGGAATTCACTACCTGTAAGCCCTTACGACCAGAAGACTGGCCTAATTTAATCTCCTTTGAATCGTCATCTAGTAACAACACCCAAGAAGGATGTAGGTTGTGTCTTACTAGTGCTGCTAAATAAGCTCGACTGCGTGAGGTATTGGCAAGAATCAATCCTACATCTTTCATTAAATGATCAACCATTAACAACTTTGCAATTTTTTGACGGCAAAAACCTCTAACAAAATCCCTAAACCCCAACAGGAAATACCTTTTACCGAATCAGTGGAACTGTAATCAAGCGAAAGAAGAAGGTCATTAACCTTTAATAAAGTGCTGAGATACTGTAATTCTAAATGTTCGTAGTATGAGATAGCTAGGATTAAAGAGAAATACTGATATAAGACTAAGTTATCATTAACACCCTGCCCTTTTCTAAAACCTGGCAGGTATTGCGACCATAGCTTTTTGGTGACTTCGAATCTTTGAACCAAAGCATTTAGCCACGAGTATATTTCATTATTGATATCTAAAGAATCAGAACCAATTAAAATATTAGTTAGTAAAGTATCTAACAATTCAAATGAATCAACAGTTTCTTTGTTAGGGAAAGAAATTTGTAAATCCTTAGCCATTATAGGGGAATGAGTAAGATTCGTAACAGGAATCAAATTCGAAAAATGACAATCCTCGCTTTTAACTATACCGGAGAGCAATTCATTAACTCTTTTAATTATATTAAGTTCTAATTGCGAATGATTATCTGAATTTATTACTTTGTATTTTTTTTCCAATAAAGAAGATCTACATAAAAAATAATCTTCCATAAAACTAATGCCCCCAAATTTTGAATAAGTATACTTATGAGGTGAATTTAGCAGGTTACGATCTGTGTAAATGTATTTCACTTAATTCTTAAAATCTGATTTTTTATAATTGGTGCATGGCTGAGTAGATCTTCCTTCCTTTTAACATTTTTAATTACTAGATCTGGTTTCTGTGGTATCGGAAACTCTAAATCTAAGCCAGCAACATTTTTAATCTCGCCATTCTTATATTTGGAGTAAATTCCCTTAACATCTCTTTCCATTACTTGTGATAGTGGTGCGTCGATAAAAACCTCATAATAAGACGAAAGATTTTGGCGGCACCATTCCCGAGATTCAGGAAAAATAGATAAAATTGCACAAACTACATCCAGTCCTTGCTGATCGAGAAATTGACACAATCTGCAAATACGTTGAGCATTTTCTCGACGGCTTTCTAAATCATGACCTAAATCATTCCCCCAAAGCTCACGAAGTATGTCCCCATCAAGCGAAACGACGGTTTGACCGACTTCCCTCAGATCACTCACAATTTTATCTGCCAAGGTAGTTTTTCCTGAACCAGACAGACCAATTAACCATATCACCATAGTACCGACTTTTAGCTAGCTGAATTTACTGGATTGATAGTACCGGTAGCACAATCAAGAGAAACATGAGAGGCTTTAACGAGTCTGTCAAACCTTTGCTCACCACAACCTATAGCAGCCGGTATTCCGAATTCTGCACACCGGATTGCCATATGTGAATTTGCACCACCATATTTTGTAATCAGACCAAGAATGGGTTGAGAAAATATCCAATCATACCCAGGGTCAGCGTTTTCTATTAATACAATTTCGTCGGAAAGATCTTTGGAATTATCATGCAACCCTAGATATAAGCAGCTAGCACTGATTTTTTTTGAGGTTATGAAATTAGGTTGGCATACTTGGAAAGGTATTATGTGAACATCTGAGATGTCTGATAAAACCTGAGGTAATCGAATAGCCGATGTAACTGAATGTCTTTCAGCATTTCTGCGAGAAATCATCCTAAATTTTTCTTCGACAGTTTGACCACAACTTTCTAAAGCTACTTTTAAAATTTCATCAACCGGTATGTGAGACATTTCTTCTCTGCTAAGGTTGTTAGATTCACCAAATTCTGCTATTAACTCAAGCATTGCACTCACTGACTTTGTAAATACAAACTTGCCGTACTCCCGTCCTGATATTGCTTGTTTTATATATTCAATAAATTGAAGGAAAGAAACTCCTTGAAAATCATTTTCCAAAAGTAATTTTTCCATTTCATATTGCTGCTTTGAAGTAAATTCAAATTTACAATGACTCTCATTAGCCATTTCCGGATTTCCTCCAAATGCATCAAAAGAATCTAACTGATCATACCTAGACGATAATAGATCGTAGGTTCCAGGTCTAAGGTGCCCAAATTTTGTCATAAATTCGGCTCGTGTCTTTTCAGATGTTCTTACTAAATTGATTTCATTCAACATATCTCCAGCAACAGTCTTAACACCTCCAAGAAAATTATTCATATCTTCATTGGAAATAATATTTCGGGAAACAAGAGATAGAAGAAGGCTCTTAGCAATAAAACCATGCCTAGCAAGAATCGAGAAGGGAATGGTTCCACATGAAACACAATCATCAATCAGTCTTTTTAACCCCAACGGACCGCTTGATCTATCAGGAAATTCGACAGTTGTTAAATATTCAATGTCCAATAGGGCTTTTTTAATAGAACCCAAACCGTCTGATGCAATAAGAGTGTGAGAGAGTTTAAGCAAATTTTCCTTAAAAATATCCTTTTCAACTTTGGTTAGGGAGGAGGCTAGTTTTTGGATTTTATGATCTATATCAAAAGTAAAAGTTGTAATTGCTACATCAAATTCTACCTTATCATGGAATTGTGGATTGACTCTAAGTCTTTCAACCCACTCATTTACAAGTTTGTTACCAATTACTGAAGGCAGACCTTTTGGCAAGAATGAATGAAAACTTAATCTGCTATCGATAAAGGGTTGCCCTGCGAGAGAAACCATCAAGGGTTGCCCATGGGGCACAGCATATCCCATTGATTGTCTAGCAATTCGCCAAGCATCGTCCGTAATTAATTTTCTATATAAAGAAAAAGAAAGAGCCCTTGGTGCCCTGCCGATCATTTCCGCAGGATTCCAGTCTGGCATTTGGCCCAAAACAGTTGTTTTGCCTAAAACGCCATCCGTAGCTTGTAACCGATTTTTTACAAAACTTGTAATACCAGATAATTCAATATCAATTGATCGAACAATACCTCGGTTCCAATTAATTTTGGTAGTTATATACCTTACCTGAAGAAGAAATGGTTTGAGTCTTTTATCAATGGCAAACTCAATATCTAGGAAATTCCATCCGATTGTAGCCTCCAATTCCCTAACAGCATCAATTAAAACCTTGAACCTTGGCGACTTGATTTTTTCGAAAGATGAGCGATGAATATATAATGTACGATTTGAGTATTCTCCCGAACCGGATGTAACCGACTCAGTGGAACCACTGGAATCATCATAATTAACAACATAATATGGTGCACCAGTATTCAATTCATGAGTAAAGATTACACCGCTGCACATAACATCACTTACCATGCATTGTATGAGAACTTCCTGACCATTACTTTCGAGTCCCTTGGTAACATAGCTTCGTATGACCGCATTAATCGCATTGGCCAAAGATTTGGTATCCTTGGCAGAAACATTCAATACAGAATGGTATTCCCCTGCCTTTGCTGAATTTTCACTATCCTCATCAGATGCAGAAGATCGCACAATCAATTCTGAATTCCCGAAAATATCTGCTAGTTCAATAAGACAGAGTTCAAAATCCTTCTTCCAATTATCTACATCTAACAGATATAATTCAGGAACAGCAAATAAATGCTTTTCACATATAGAAGATAACTTTTGTAAAGTTTTTCCTTTAGTTAAACCAATGATTAATGAATCAGACGACATAAATTAAATCAGTTTTAACTTTTAGCTAAGTCCAAAAGATAATTTTTCAAAATTTCAGGTTTCCCGAAGTTTCGACTTAACCAAGCATCTTTCAAATCTTGAGTATGTTTATCATTCCACCATTCGTTTGGGTTCTCATACACTTTAAGCAAGTGATCCGCAGCAGACTTAGCTGTAGTATGGAGAATCTTTGCGTTAACTAGATCATCGAAGAAATCATTATATTCGTCTTTTAGAGACATAGTCTTAGGGTCCCAAAATGCAATAGTGGGAATATTCATGTGCAAAGCTTCCAAGTAACTAGTTGAAAGAAAATCAACGATCACGAGATTGGACGATAACATTTGTTCCTTGCAGGTCTCACCTTTGAATTTAAATGAGCTTACAAATTTTATACCGTTTAAATAATCTGCGAGCAACTCCTCTTTATTAAACCTTAATCCAGATATTTGATAATCTGTTGGGTAAGACCGATAACTTATTTTGTGCTTGAGATTTTGAGGAATAGACTGGAAGAAACTTTTTACAAATTTTAAATGTAAGATGGAGCCATATCCCCAATTTGAATAGCTAGAGCTATATGTTGGAAAAAAAAACTCTACTGGATTACTGACATACAAAATATCTAAATTCTCAATATGTTTCTTTTTCTTGATCGAAAAGGGAAAAAGACTCGATGTAGAAGAAAACTTATCGCTATCAGAACTCCACCCAAAAGTTAAGTATTTATCAACATTCTTGGATTGAAAATCAACAAAGTTTCCAATAAAAGGATGAAATATGCAATTATGCTCGTTATAGTATGTCATGACATTTTGTGCGTCATAAGCATATGCTCGAAATAAATTAATTTTTGTATGACTTAACCAAGCCTCAGAAACAATATAACGCAGATTTGGATACTGGTTGAGTAATTTTTTAGAGTAAGAAATATTGTATATAAAACCCTCAAGGAGATCTTGGGGGAACAAGTACTTTAATGATTTGAAAAAAAACTCATCAAATCGATCTGCTCCATCAGGTAATTTACCTAATTCAAGTCTTAGTCTATCGTTTTTGACATAATTCTTAGAGTAAATAATATTTGACAGAGACTTTATCTTGCCAAAAGATTTTTTCACCAAATCTTCAATATGATAATTTGCAAAAAAACATCCTAAAAGAAGTACCTCACACTTTTTACTATCAAAACCGTTCTTTTTCCCGAAGCAACTTTTTACAAAGTTGACTAAATTACGAAACCACTTCTTTAAGGAATCCCTAAAGAGATTCTTAAGACTTTTCTTTTGAAAAATGGAAAAACTTTCCCGTGAAATTTTTGGGTAAAAGCTTTGAATATATATTGAAAACAATTGTTCCTGCCCATGCAACGAACCAAAAAAGTTTCTTTGCTCCTCAAAATCTGCAGGGATTAAAAACGAATCAGGTGACAATGTAACCAACTCAAAACACGCTGGTTTGAATTTTTTTTCTAGCAGGACAAATATTTGGTGTAAAAAGGTTATTTGCCTGAGCAACCCTTGGGAAAATGATCGTTTCCAAAACTCTGTTGAGTAATTTTTTTTATGGATTTCATTAAGTCTTTCAGTTATTAAATGAAGATATCTTTCATGTTTTTTTTCAACATAAGAACAGGAATTGATTAGATCTTCTTTGTTTGATATATTGAACTGTTCAGTGTAACTTTCATCTATAAAATCAATACTTTTATTTCGTGAAAGTGAAAACTGATGAACAGGTTCTAAATTTGGATTGGCATAAGTTTCAGACAAACTTGAAACAATATAATTTTTTTTATTCAAACGGTAACAACTTTTTATTAAATTAAAAAATATTTAATTAGACTAAAATCGTCATCTGTATTATTTCAACTTAATCTGAGCAAATTGCCATGGTTGTAATATACAACCGTTTACCTGCTTTCCGCCCATAATATGAGATTGATCTTCTGAAGTAAATGTCTCGAATTCTTTGCTTATCATCGCTGCGTCATAATCATTATCATTTGAAAACTTAACCTCGTTTTTAATTCCTAAATTTCGCGCAATTGATTTAAAATAATCAGTGCTATAAATGTTGTAATAATGAAATTCAGTTGGTTCGCCTACAGAATTAAATTCTTCAGTTTCACTAGAGTTTGAAGCTTTATGCACATCCTGAATCCTAAATGATCTGTCTGAAAATAAACTTCTTATAACAACAAGTTTTTTCGCGACTCTAGTTAGTTCCTGTAAAGGCTTTTTAATAGATGGAAGATGAAGAAACACGTTGCAACAATAGACTATATCAAAAGAGTTGTCCTCAAAGGGAAGATCAAAAATATCTCCAGTAACAAAATTTGTATTATTTAAATCAGACCAAGCTTTAGTTGCCAATTCAATGTAATATTTTGTAGCGTCAACCCCCGTATAATTAAATTCAATTTTGAATTCAGCAAGTAAACTCTTTAGATAATGCCCGGCACCACATCCGACATCTAAAATGTTATCGCCTTCTACGATTTCATTTTTTAAAAATTTTGCGAGTGCCTTTGAGCTTTCCATTTCTGGCAAGTCACCCTTAATTCGGTTGTAAAACCTCTCCCCATATTCTCGATCTTTATCCCAAATTTTCCAATTCTCTTTTTTATTTTCCATTTTTTAATTTGTTATTTTGTTTCTAAGCACCCAGTTTCCTTCATCCTTAGTCCATAAATGAGGTGATCTAAAATTAGTACATAAATCATAGAAATGATCTTCATTAATACCTAAATATTCCATGGTTTCAGAAAAGTAACGATCCGGAAATTCTCCGTCGAAGCGATTAACAAGAGCCACTCCTTCCTCTCTTGTTATATGCTTATTTCTTATTTCTTGAGAGGCATCATATGTTGCACGACCTATTCCAAATTTGATGTATGTGGTGTAGTAATGCAAGTCATCAATTTTGTCGTCAATACTGTTATATTTGCTATAAGTTCCCTGTGTTCTAAAAGGTCGAGCTTTGAAGCCTGTATTTTCAACCGCATAATAATAGACCTCTTGAGGAGTCCATTTAAGGTAATAACCTAGATAATGGATGTTCAAATCTTTTTCCTTCAAAATAGAATCTTCAATAGGAAGAAATGGTTTTATATCTTCGAATTTAAGATTGTAATTTTCGTAAAGTTCCTTAACCGATACACCACCAAGATAAATGTCGTCAATGTTTTCATATGAAAAGTATGATTTTGAACGAAGTGAAGTATTGTTGTCTGCAATCGGGTTACCATATTCAGCTTCATTTTCTCCGTAGAAGATCAAAGGAATATCATAGAGTGCAGCGATCTTCGGTGCTAAATTCTTTTGGCCTAAAATGAATGTTTGAAAGGGATGCAACAGGTTTTCGATAGAAAGTTTAGTTAATAATTTCATAACTTCTCCATTCCTATTAAATGAAATATTATCAAAACCAGAATCTATCCAATTTTTCCAATTTTTATATCCATAATCAGTATACAAAATTGGTGGCCATGTAATGGTTAATGGGTTCATACCATACTTGTATTTTAAAACATGCGACTGGTAAGCACTATCTTTACCACCACTACCAGGGACTAAACAATCGTAATGCCCATCATTTCGTCTATATTTATCAAGTAATTTTAATAATTCCTTTTCACGTTCTTCCCAATTTATATTGTCTTTTTGCTCTGCATTCCTGCAAGCATCACAAACACCTTCTTCGTCTATGTTCATAGAAGTTTTTTTGCTATCCCTTGTATGCTTAAATTCGATTGCAGATGCTGGTCGTTGGTTGGTCATTACGCACTTATTACAGAAAATCACATCCTGTGGTAGTCCGTAGTGTGCTTCTAATTTCTTGGTATCATTCATTTAATTTAAATTATATTTAGTTTTCCAGTTCTTATAGATTTGAAGTCCATGATTTCCACTTTTTTCAGGATGGAATTGAGTAGCAAATATATTATTCCTTTCAATTGCCGCAGTTACCTGTTGATCGC
>Ga0180120_10000571_pt1 | contig 18822 bp, 15 predicted proteins | sample CPBDNA_3_FD_129677 | JGI IMG/M metagenome (GOLD analysis project Ga0180120, IMG submission 129677) | Freshwater to marine salinity gradient microbial communities from Chesapeake Bay, USA - CPBay_Spr_31_0.2_DNA (version 2) (version 2) | ecosystem: Environmental > Aquatic > Marine > Coastal ... | reverse complement strand
TTACGTTTTATACGAGGTTTACCTGCCGCTCTAAGTGCGATTGCAACTGCTTGACGACGGTGAGCCTGTTTACGTGTGATACCTTGTTTTTTAGCAAGAGTACCGATACCCTTAGAACGAGCTTTAGAGGGGTTTTTCATAAGCTCTTTTATATTTGTTGAAATGGTTTTTTGAGATTTACCTTTTTTAAGAGGCATTATCTGTTTCTTTAACCATTTTAGCAGATGGAGGTGTCATATCATCTTCATCTACTGTAAAATTTATTGTCATTCGCTGATCATCATCAACTACAACAGGCTCTTCAGAGGTTTCTTCTTCAGAATTTTGTTGCATAGTATAAACTAAGTAATCTCTATCAGAATTAATATAAGCAGCTGATACAGCAAGTTTGTTAGTCCACCACGTAGGTAGTGAAGCTTCGCTATCATCAGGTAAAGCCTTCAGCATATCCTGACAATCTTCGATTATATTTGCGCACTGCCTTCTAGCAGAAGCAACGTCAGTATGACCATCTTTATTATTTTTCATGTTAGATTCCTTATAAACGTGGGTCTTTTGAAAATCTATTTTTTATGCCACAGTAGTTTTAGGAATACTCTTTGATTCCTTTTTAATTTTTTCTTCTAAATGACCGATCATAATTCTTCTCATATATTCAGCTCTTGCAAGATCTGTAAATGAGTATTCTCTTATGTCGTCATTTGTTACTCTGATAGAGAAGTTATAAAATGCTCCAGATTTTTTTATGCTAGAGGCACTTCCTGCTGCTATCTTTTTTGTATTAACTAAAGTACCAAACTTAGTTTCGATTATATTTGTCATAACACTCTCCCTGTTACAGTTAAGTGCGTTCCTTCGGTTTATAAACCTACTTCCGTCTCTTGTGAGATGAACGTTAGTTTTTTTTAAAGCCAATCGGTTTAGAATACTTTATAGGGTAACCTAAACCACGTTCTTTATTTATTAATTTTTCAATTGTAGAATAACTTAATTTTCGGCGTGTGGCAAGTTTTCTAATTCGTTCATTTCTGCGAATACCCCGATTAGGGAATCTTAAAAATTTAAATTTTCCTACTTTGCTCACTATTTTAGCTGACACGAGAAGTCTCCTTGCTTTTAGAGTCGAATACTACAGTTTCTCCTGTTATTAAGTTTTCTTCTGTCTTTTCTATTGAAGAAACTATTTTACCACAAGATGATTTACATAAAGAAAATGATCGTTCATAACCGTCTAAAAAATTTCTTAATTTATTCCAATAATCATAACTTATAATTTTTTCGATGGGAACATGAAATCCGTTAAACATACGTTCAAACTTAGGAGGGTAATAAAAACGTTTTTCACCTTGATCGTAGTAGTGTCCTCCCGTCCAACAACATCTAAACACAAGACCTTCAGGAGAAACATACCATTTACCCCAATTATCCCAAACACAATGAATTTCTCTTCGTGCTTGTTTATAAGCAGAGGTCTTTTTTGAATGAACAAACTTACCTGTAGAGGGTGCAAAAACATCTCTTGATGTTTTAACTGTTGAAAAAGTAGTAAATCCATTATCATTTGCTAATTTTCTTGCTTTTTCAACCTGATGTTTATTATGTTCAAATACAATATATTTCCAATGAACTTGAGGCCTGTTAGTAGCTATAATAGACTTTGCGTTACTAAAAACCTTTTCAAATTTAGTGTTTATACGATAAATATGGTGGGTGTCTTCTAAACCATCTAAATCAAAATTTATAATGTCTTTATCTGTTAAAATATTACCAACGTCAGTCCAATAGTCATGATTATGGATACCTCCATTAGTATGAATTAATATTCTAGTATCATGCTCTTTGACATATGAAATGATATCTCTAAATTGTTTATTCATTATGGAATCGCCAAAATTACCGTTAAGAACTAGCCATTCCATCTTTTTTAGTAATTCAGGGTAAAATAGTTTTTTAAAGTTATCTAGGGATATTGTATGTTTTTTTGCATTTAAATCCACTGATAAAGGCTTTTGACGATGGCACGCAGGACATTTTGCATTGCATCTAAAAGTTAATTCTGTGGTGAGTTGTCTGATAGGTCGCATTAGGAAGGCGGGTATAGAGCAGTAATTTGAATGGCCAATCCTGACGGTAAAGAAGCATCAGTAATTGTTACTAATCCGCTTCCTGCAGTGTATATATAATCGTTATCACTACTTGTTGTTTTTGGTTTTTGTACTAAACCATCAATGAACACCTGAACATTAGATATAGTAGTAGGATTACTAGCAGGAGGGGTTGCTATGTGAAAAGTATTTGCTCCGCCACTTGTAATGACATTTGTTTTTTGAGTTAAACCTAATGCAACGTTACCTGACACAACATTAATATTAGCGTTTAACCTAGTAAAAGTAATAAAGTCATTAGCTGCAGATGCCGCGATTGATTCTTTAGCATCTAGCTGAGTTTGGATAGCTCCTGTTACTCCACCTAAGTATCCTAATTCAGTAGCTGTGACGGCACTTACTTCTATCTTACCAGAACCACTTGATGCTAATGCACGTGAAGCAGTTAAATCAGTAGATTTTACAGTTGATATAGCTCCAGAAACATTAGACCCTATTAAATTATCTAAAGTAGCACCATTTTGTGTTATAGCAGTAGCGTTTAAAGTAGCAGCAGTGACAATGCCGACATCTAAGTTAGACGCAGTAACAGGGAATAAAGAAGTGTTACTTGAAGGGTCTTTTGTGTCACTTAATTTAAATGTTTTTGCTGATTCATCATAGAAAATTGCAGCGTTACCTTGGTTACCTCTGTTGAAAAGTAACCCAACGTCAGCAGCTGGTGCGCCCGTAGCTGAATTAGCTAACATAAGCATACGGTCTTGGACAACCATATTTATGGAATTTGCAGTAGTAGTGTCTCCGTTAACAATCAAGTTACCTGTAACAATAACATCATCAGTGAAAGTGGTAGCAATATTATTTGCAGCTCTTCTAGCCTCAACAGCATTTAACTGTGTTTGAATAGCTGAAGATACGCCGTCTAAATGAGCAAGTTCTGTTGCACTAACTGCTGATACTGCGATTTTACCGCTTCCAGAAGATACTAAAGCTCTTGACACCGTTAAATCACCAGTAAGAACAGTGCTTATGGCACCAGCAATATTAGCGACACGTCTAGCCTCAACATTAGCTGTAAAAGCAACTGTGTTACCCACATTAGCGGAAACTATATTAACATTTGTTGTCTGTGCATTAACATTAGCTTGAACAATATTAAGATTAGCTTGAACAGTGTTAACATTAGCTGTTATCGTATTAATTCCAGCAACTTGATTAGCGGAAGAACCTAAGTGCTTTAATTCAATAGATGTATTTGCTATGTGTCTTGAAGTAATAGCACCGTTTGCTAGTTTCTCTGTAGAAATAGCATTAGCACCAACAACTCCTGATGTAATTCTTGTTAATGACATTTTTACTCCTTAGAGTCTGCCGCCTCTTTATCATCGTCTTCTAACTCTTGAAAAAACTCTGCTAAAAAGTCTTTTTTCTCAAGCGGTTCCTCTTGATTTTCTTCTTCGTCAAAAAATTCTTTTATAAAATCTTCAACTTGTTGATCAACTGTAGGCGGTTTTAATAACTCATCCCACAAACCTTGCACGCAGGCTCTTTCAACAAACTCTTTTATCCACTCAACGATCTCATCATCAATTGAGTCTATTCTTTCTAAATATTGGGTCTCTCTAACTTCGGTAGACCCCTTAAGTTCATAATACATACCGATTTCATTACCAACTATTAATTCATTAATTTTAGGCTCTTGTTCAGCAATGGCGTCAAGGGGAAAGGCTCTAGTGAGCATTGGACCTTTACCTTCAGTAAAATCTCTATACTCGCAAAACACCATTCGTTGATGCATTTCGTCTATATTAAACTTTATATATTTCATTTTTTCCCTCTTTAAGTTTTAATTATATAATTCATTACTACTAATGGTAATGTAGCTGTATGAGTATGTCCTCCAGCATTAATCGAGTTAACAACTGTTTGTCCTCCAGCGTCTTTTGCACCAACTGAAACTTCTAAAGTACCTGCTGTAATTGCAGCAGATCCTGAATCAGTTATAATTTGATGGGTACCTCTTAGTCTACCTGCGGAGCTTGCAATTGCATTATTTGCTCCTACTCCAGCTACTATTCTATCTGTTGTGTCTGGTACATTAAAAGTTGTTGATCCGTTTCCTACACCATAAGTTACGCCTATTATTGCAAACAAGGCTGAATAAGTTGTTCTATTTATTGCGGCACCGTTACATAATAACCAACCAGCAGGGGCTGATCCAGTTGCCCATACAATTACTGAGCCAGCTGGCATAAGTGGTGCTACGTCAGTATCTGTTCCTTGTATAGTAGCTTGTGATAGTAAATTCGCAGATATAGGAGCATATTTTGAACTTTGATCAAAAACACTAAGACCTGCGTCTTCGGCTACTCCTCCATGAAGTTTTACTAAGGATACATTTGATGTCGTATTAGCAGAACCCAATAGTATTGAAGTATTTGTACCGTTGGCAGAACCTACTTTTAAATGTGCATTTTGTCTATTTGCTGGAGCAGAAGTTACTACGTCTCCTGCTAAGTTTAGTCTATCAGCAGTAACACCGCCAACAGCAATCATAGTATTAACAACAGATCCATTAGTTGGAGGTATACCTACATCTATAAAATCAGCAGAAGTTCCCGCATTTGCTTTTACTAGGTATAGTCTTGCATTACCAGCTAACCCTGCATCAGCAGTAACAGTAGCAGTTAGCTCTCCGATCTCATAATGAGTAACATTAGCCATCATAGCTACGATACCGTTTTCTATACGATTCCCAATACCAGCTCTTGTAAAGTTACCACCTATTTCAGATGATTTTTTTTGAACTGAGTCTGAGATATATAAGGCAGAAACGTTAGAGTTTGCCATACGAAATAGCATACCGTCTTGTTCGCCAATAGTATCTCCTAAAGCTGAAATATTAGTAGTCGCAGGAGGAGATGAAGATTTAAAATTAGTTAATAGAGATCTAATTGCGTTATTGAACTGAGAACGAGCAGTATTAAGTGAGGTACCCGAGGTTGGTTCAATAAAGGTATTTGAATCTATTAGTGCCATTTATACTCCTATCGCAGTAACCATTACTGTTGCAGTGCTGTTTGCATTATATTCACCTGTACCGTCAGCTGCTACCATTCTAAAGCTTACAGACTGGTTTGAAGCAGCTGTAGTTACTACTATAGAAGGGTTTGCAACAGAATCTAGTTGTGTTAAAACTGCATAAGAAACTGCGGGTCTATTTAAAAAACCTGCACTTGTAAATGAAACAGTTTTGGGCGCACCGTCATAAGTAACTGTATCCGTAAAAGTTACTGTATCTTTTTCTATACTATACCTAAATTTATCAATTGTAAAGTCAAATTCATTAGGCTTTGAATTGTTTAGGATAATTTTTAATTGGAACTGTCTAAAAGTTCTTGAACCCGCTTGATATGCTTGAAAACCATCATTTACTGAAGATCCGACAAATTCACTTGTTTGTACTGCTCCCTCAGCTCTATCATTTGTGCCTGTTGAAGCGTAAAGTGCGCTATTATCTGCAGTTGTTGTTCTAATCAAAACTTGTGAAGAAACTGCCCCTAATGTTCCAGAAAATGTTTCAGCTGCTCCAGTATCAGAATATTGTGTCATATTTATTAATTTATAAGCATTTCCACTAACTGTAACGTTAGCAAACGCATTTGAACCAGTAGGTGCGCCATTAGCAAAAAAGGATGCTCCTAACTCAACGTGATCAGCATTAATAGTTCCAGCAATAAAAGCGTAAGCATTTGAATTTGAGTAGTCGCCTTCATCTAATACCCCACCACTTGTAAAAGTTCCAAAGCCAGAGGAGTCAAGACCTGACGTCAACCCAGAATCTGTAAATAAATCGATAGTGGTTGCATTAATTCTTTTAGCAAACAACTCTCTATTATTAATTTGAGTCATACCACCAACATCATGAACAATTACTCGTTTACCTGGAGACGATGTACTAGCAATTCCGTGCTCAGAACCACTTGTTGTCACTCTGGAAGTGGAGGCTTTAGTTATTGCAGTAATAGAACTTACGTTTCCTGTAAATTTACCTGTATTTAGAATTGCAAATACATTACCACTAGCACCACCTGTCATTAAAGTTTGGTTATTTGCATCAAATCTCGGATTAGGCGATAAAGTAGTATTTGCAAATCCAAGAACAGTTCCTAGACCTCCAAAGCTTGTTTCTTTAATAACATTAGAATTAGGGGCAGACGCGTCTGACACACCTGACAAAACTTCTTCAAACGCATCATTAAAAGTTGATTTTACTTCTTGTGAAGCTGTAAAATCCACAAAAACAGACCCAGTTACTGTTGCTCCAAAATCTCTAATTTTAGTAATATAAGTAGCGTCATCTACTGCTAGTAAATCGGTCGGTGATCCCCCTATGGCAGAAAAACCACTAGCTGTTCCATTAGAATTATCTGTCTGATTACCGTCAGCTACAACAGTTCCTCCTTGTGTAGAATCTGCAAAAGAGGGAAAGTTTGACTCACCAGCGTTTGTATTGGTAATACCAGTAAAAGCTACACTAGGAGAGTCTTCATTAAAAGCAGCTACCACAGTAGATCTATCTGGTCTAGTTGTTGTTAAAGTTATACTAACAACATCATCACTTAAATTACCGCTAGTATCACGAGTTCTAGCTAAATAAGTAAACTCGCCAAAAGTATCAATTGGAATAGACTTTCTTGCTGTACCTGCAGACACAGTTACTAAGGGGTCAGATGCAACAAAATTCTCAACGCTTGCAGTTATAGATCCTGGAGATCGTCTAATTACAACCTCTTTTAAGTCTAAGTCTAGTAAATCTCCTGAAGCTTGTCTTGGGTATTGCCACAAAAGAGTTATCTGATCAGTATTCTGACCTCCAGTAAAACTAAATATATTACTAGGTTTTGCTGTTTTTCCTATTATACTTTTAGAAATGCTAGCAGTATCTCCTCTAATGGATTTATTCAAAGGAGTAATTCTGAAAAGAATTGAGTTTGAGTCACTATTTAGACCTCTGTTTATGCCTGAAACTGTAAACCTAATTTTTCCGTCATCATCAACACCTGTAGCAGGAACTTTAACGGTATTGAATGCAGTTAAATCTGCCCCACCATCGTCACTTCCCACATTATCAATATTATCTAATCTATACGATATTTCATAGTCTGTTACTTGTTGTCCTACAATATGAGTAAACGCACAAGTTGCCCTGATGGCAACTCCACCAGTTTGCTCACGATATAAAGATTCAGAAATAGCTAAACCAGTTACTTTTCTGATTGGAATAGTTGAGACAGTAATTGATCTAGTGGTCGTAGGGCTTAATCTACCTAATACATTTCTGTTTCTAGCGCGAATAGATGTTGTTCCTACATCTAAATCTTGTACTAGGCCATTTTCTGCTAAGAAAAGTTTTTCAAATTCTCCACCTACTTCTACATTATAAATTCTATTATTTCCTAAATTAAATATACTAGGAGTACCTGTAGTGCTAAAGTCTACTGTAGCAGTATTTCCTGAAATATTGCCTAAATTACCACTTATGTCTGGAGATATATTTACAAAACTTAGTCCTATTGCATTGATTGTTGGACTCTCTGATAACTCAACTCTATAAATAGAATTTGCAGTTAGAGCAGCGTTATAAGTAGGACTAGCAGGATCAAAAGAGGTCTTTGTTACACTATAGGTGTTATTAAAAGCTAATTCCACATTATCACCAAGTTCAATTGCTGGAACAGTATAGTGATCAATCTTTGTTCTAAAATTTACTTCACTAGATAACGGAGTATAATTAATATTAGCCTCTCTAGCATTAGTCGAATTAAGATTAACGGTAAATTGTGAAGGTGTTTTTTCAATGCCATCTACAAAAAATTTAACAAACTCAGCTCGGCGAGGCTCGACATGGAGAGGTATATCATTTACAACTCCGCTTGTTAATGTACCTGTATTTGATATTAACATCTCAGAACCTCCCACATAAAAACTATTATTTGAGTAGAATCTAGAATCTAATAATTGATTAATTCTTATAAAGAAAGGAGCATCAGGGAGTTTTTCGATAAATTTTAAAGACCCTGTTCTGGTATTTTCGAATTTTATGGTATTAGTAGATTTATCAAAATCTTTTATTTCAACTGCTAATTCAACAATATCTCCAGCAAAACCAGGAAAATCTTCTGTCCCTTGTACAGCACTTTTTTCTTTAACAGGTACCGAGATAAAGTCTGTGCCTTTTAAGTTATTAAAAACTGCAGGATTATCATTAACTTCTAATATATGTTTAAAAAAGTTTTCATCAAATGCAACATTTAACCCTTCAAGAGTAAGTTGAACATTACCATCTAGTGTTCCGCCTACTGTATCCACCTCAGAAACAGCGTTACATAATAGTCTAATTTCTCCTGCTAAACCAGAAAAACCATTTTTACCTGATAATTTAGCAGGGATAGAAGTATTTAATTCATCATTAGCAACAATATTCAAGACACCAGAAGACGTAAAAGTATTCATGACTCTCGTAGCAACGTCAGGTTTTGATATAAAAAACTCTGTACGTAAATCTTGGTTATATCCGATAAGTTCATTTCTAACTTGCAGTTGCCCATCAACAACAACTGAACCATCTATACGTTCTCTAGGTACTGAATTAAAAGAAAATACAGGAGATGGAGGTTGTGATAAAGGAGAAATAATATCAGTATAAGCTGTAGGAGTGTAGTCAATAAAAGTATCAGAGTCAACGTAAACATTAGATATATATTCTATACCCGATAAAGTCACTTCTTCTTCATCAGGTTCTCGATCAATAGAGGTTATTTTAAATAATTTACCTGCTTTATTAGTATAAAAATTATTTGGATTTTCAATTTCTCCAAAGGTCCAGAGATCTCCTTTTACGGGTGCGATAGTAGAAGGAGAAAAGTTAGTAATGTTTTGAAACTGTTTTGATTGTTTATTAAATTTTGCAATAACGTTGATTTCAGCACGATCAAACCCGCTCGTAACATCAACATTAGATAAAGCAAATTTTGTATTACTTACTAAGTATAAATCCACTCTATCATCTTTCATTTTAATTACTCTAAGAGCTAGAGGTCCAGAGTTAGCTGTAAAATTAGTTGACGCCAGCGATGGTGAGCTAAAATGTTCTAAAAATATGTTTGCATTCGATCCTGAGCCAGAGGAGTCAGAATTTGCAGAAATTTTTCCACTAAATCCATAGGCAATTCCAGATAGTTGCTGAGCAACAGATATTACGTCTCCAGGAGCTAGTGTTAAAGCGTCAGTACTTGTTGTAAAAGTTACGTTTCTACGTAAATATCTTGACGCTGCTATTTGATATTGTGCAAACCTTAGAGCTTGACTTCTTCTCGTAACTCCTGGTAAATCAAGAGATTGAACATTTTTAATCACATTTCTTTCGGCACCGTCATTTGCATCTGCAGTATCAACTCTTACAACTTCTCTTTTGTAATGGTTAGAAGGATCAACATAACTAACATCAACTCCAGAAATAACGTCACTTTCTTTAGTTCCAGAAATCACAAGCGAACCTGTTTTTATATTCGTTTCATTAAAGACCATGACAGGATATTCATCAGGCATATCAACTGCTAAAGTTAATTTTCCTAAAGAGTATACTAATGCTCCTCTAAAAGTAGAACACATGGTGTTTAACATGTCCATAGCCTGACTGTCGTCAGCAATACTAATATTAAGAGTAAAACGCCTTTCTTTAATCTTCGTACCAATAGGTGAGCCTATTAAAGTATTTCTTACTCCTGCAAAATCTAATCTAGGTTTATGTCGGAAAGTACCATCAGCTTGGCCATCTACACCTACAAACTTGCCTGTAATAGCGTCACAAGCATCACAATATTGGGCAACTTGAAAAAATTTATATTTATCGATGTTATCTTCAGGAATCCCTAAACCATAAGTTGAGTTTGTAAGTATGTCATAGACTATCCAAATAGGGTTTTGAGTCCACGAATATACGAATGTTCCATCCCATGTACCAACATAAATTTGGGGTTGAGATTGTGTTTGGACAGAAGTTGAATTCTGTAGTCTATACCCATTGCCTGTTCTTTTAGCATCTGAGACTTCAACCTCTCTCCAATCTATTTCTCCATTCGTAAGAGTGGGCTGATTATAGTTTGAAGGAACTTTAACTAAAAGACCCTTTACTAGCGAAGTAAAATTAGGAACCCCGCCTTGATGCTCGTCAACAGCTTTAAGTGCATATCCAACCACTGCTGTTCTAGGATACGCCTGCTTTGAATTTTCAATTTCAGACCAGCTTACAAGCTGAATTGCTTCAGACACTCCAGAACTTGAATCATCATCGGAAGTTTTTTCTACTGTAAATCTATAACCACTAATATCTTTATTAGCATCTGGAACTACTATTTTAACGTTAAATCTAAAGGGAGTGGTAGTTTTACCTGAAATTGTTCTTTCTATAGAAGTTATAGTATCAGTACCTAAACTACCTGTTAAAATTCTTCTTTTAAGTGTTATCTTAATTGATATAGAGTGATTTTTAACATCACCCTTTTTGGTAACTTTTTGAAGTGATGAGATTTGAAAATTAAACTTTATAGCATCCCAATCATTTGCTGAAGTTTCTTGGTCTGTGACTTTTACAGAGGGTACTCCGTCTAGATTTCCTTTTTTCAAGGACACAGGAGACGCAAAAGATTGTGGAGTTTGTATAGACTCGCCAAAGACAGTAAGAGGAGCTTGACTAGTCGTTCCTGTAGTAGATAAAGTAACAAACTTATCCCCATCAGCGGTATTATCTGAAAAGTCAATAAGATCATCAATTTGGTTATCTTGTATTTCAATATCTTGAGGGCCATTAGGATTAATGCGATAAACAGGCCCTTCGCCTAACCCTGCAGTAATAAAAACTATATCTGTCGAAAATAAGGAGTTAGGGTCTTCACCAGCACCTCCACCTCCACCTTTACCGCCTTTTGCTCCTCCAATGACAGGAACTACTTGATTTTGATAATTTAAAAAACGTCTAGCCATTAGAATTTATCCTCAACCTTTATAATATCATTTTTACCGTGCTCATCAGAATCTACATAACCACTTAACATTTGGCCAGCAACTCTAACTAATCCATATTGCAAAGGAACAGGGGTTCCAGATTCTGTTGTATTAGTTAAATTACCGAACATACCGCTTTGTCGAGTGCTTTGGTCTGTTTCATTCTTTTTTGGTTTTTTAGTAAATAAACTTGTCACCAAACTCATAGCTAAATTACCTAGCATAGATCGAGCAAATGAAGGCATTTTTGCTAATGCACCCATTAAACCTCCTCCTCCACCAGCCAATCCACCTTGTATGGAAGCAGAAGCGACAGCACCGCCCTCAACAGCAGCCCCTGCTACTGCAGCACTAGATCCTGCTCCGGCTAGTAAACCAAAGCCGCCAGTCATTATACCAAGACCAATTATAAGTAATAATCCACCCCGCTTACCTCCGCCACCGACTAATACAGGAGCTAAGTATATTACGTCCCCATCTTTAATAGTTTTTACATGGTACTGATCAGCAGTTATCATATTTAAGTTTTTGTCTAAAAACGAAAAAGACTCTTCCGTCTGTAAATCATGAACAGAACGCATATAATTATTAAATTTACTATGCATTGATTGAAGATAAAATAAAATATCATTATAATTAGTAAAATCAGCAGTATATTCTGATTTATCAAAAAACTTATGGAAACTAGAATGAATTTTAAGAGTTGCTAACAAGGTGATTTCCTTCAAACTTGTCAAAGACAAGAGCATCAAGATTTTGGTCAAGCCAATAAATAAAAAATTTGTTATTAAATCCTACCAAAAATTTATATTCCTGGAAAGCGGCACTTACTTTATCTTCCTTGCTTGGTATGGGGTTTTCGTCTCCTGGATGAGAATGAAAAATGCCCCATATATTTCCGTCATTTTTAACTAAATCTGCTGGATCTAATAAAAAACTTAATTTAGGAGTAGGTGATATATTTTTGCAAGGTATATAACTAAAATCTTTAGTAACAATCCCAACAGCTTCTTTAGGATAGTCACGCAAAGAGTGATTATTCATTGCTTCTTTTAATTCATCAAATCTTTCCATCTATATATTCCTGTCGTGTATTGTTTATAATATCTTCCATATGGTGCTATCCAACTTGTATGGTTTATCATTGTTTGTAATATTTTATTTGTATCAACATAAAGAGCACAATGATTAGTAACATGGGTTGAACCTAGTGACATCAGTATAACATCAAAAGGTTTTGGCTCTTTTACTTTTCTCCACCCATTCACTTCAGAGGCAGCTTTATCCATCCACCTTTCGTGAGTTTTAGAATACCAATCCTCATCTACTATATTACAAAAATCAGATGTTCTATAAGGTACGTCGATATTTAGTTCATTTTTGTATACTAGAGTACAAAGATTGAAACAATCTATGCCAGTACTCATATCGTCACCTAAATGTTTATAAGGGAATCCAGTATAGGAATTATACCATGTCATTATGTCTATAAATTGCGTGTAGCCTACTCATCCAATATTCTGATAAAGTTTGGACACACGAACAACCCCCTTCTTCAATGTGAAACAGTTTTGATGGCATTAAAAACATACCAAAATGTATTACAAGTTTGCACTTTTCTGACTTAAATACCATTACATCATAATTTTTTGCATCTGTCAATTTGACTTTTATAGAGCACTTTGATGCCCACTCATCGACCTTGTCTGTATGAAAATTTTTCATCCAAACCCTAGAATGGGGGTAAGTAGGTAGATCAAAATCTATTTTTAATTCATTTTTATAAAAATTTCTAATTAACTCTATACAATCGGTATTACCGTATTCATGAGTTAGTCCTAAATATTTTTGTACCATTCTGCTAATTCTCCATATACACTTTCAAAAGACTCATTTCTATATAGGTCAAGTTTTACGTTATACTCTTTAAACTCTTTTGCTAAGTGACTATCATCTTTTGACATCATATGTTTTAAAGAGTCTAGTATTATTGATAGTTCATATTTACTTAACACATTTTGATATTTTTTTAATAAGTTTCTATACTTTGTCATAATATCTTTTTTTGTTTTTAGATCGAAAACAGTAGTAGATTGAAACGCAGGTTGTACGACATTTGTTATATTAAAAGATTTACCTTTACTTTTTATCCAAAGTATTAGTTCAAGATTAGAGGTAATAGAGTATACACTACCAGCTAATGAAAAATCTGAAATATACTTTGAAAACCTATCAACATTTTTTTCAAATAGCGACCATTCTAACCCAGTTCTACCATACTCAGCATGAGCCTTATAGCCTTCAATGCTAGGCCATAAAGAAACTTTTTTAAATTTTTCCCATAATTCCTCTATTTGGTAACTTTTAAACTTACCGTCGTATGATAAGTTTGTATTATAAGTTAAATGAATATTCGTGCAGTTATTATCAGATAAAAATTCTAGTAGTTTGTAATGGCCCTTCTGCACAAAAGGTTCGCCTCCAGCAAAATATATCTCTCTTATATATTTTTTTATATAATCAATATCTTTCCAAAAATCCTCGTTATCAGTCCAATAGTCATAGTGATTAGGGGCAGTCTGTTTCATCATTCCGTGAAATTTAGCTTCTTTAGCCCATGACGATGAAGCATAGGAACCACACATTCTACATTTAAAATTACATAAATTACCGAATCTAAAGTCAATATACATCGGAGGATTGGTTACTGATCCGTCTTTATCCGTTTTATTAAATAATTGTTTATAATCTTTAAAACGTATGTTCATTTTTTGTCGAGGACTTTCAATGCCGTTTTTTTCCCAATCATAACAGACATTACATGCAGAGACTTTTTCGTCTTTAAGCATAGCTAGTCTGGTAGACTTCATAAACTCGTGATTAAATGCCTGCAAAGGTGCTAGGCCTTTACCAAAACTATTATTATTTGATTGAAATATTGAAAAACAACAAAGGGCATAAGACCCCGCTATGTCGCCATATTGGTGCATCCAGGGTAAAATACAAATTGATTTATTGTTTTGGTACTGTTCGTCCTGTTGCAGGGAAGCCTCCAAAATGAATTTGATTATTACGTATAGTGCACGCTTGTAATGACTTTCCACAAACATCTCCAGCAGCAGATCCTGCTGTTGTATTGTCCGCAGAAATAGGATTTGCATTTGAGGTTAATGATGTGCCTGGTATGGCTAAGTTTCCAGGTCCAGGGTACTGACACTCAGGTCCTTTGTAAGACCATTGACAAGTATTTTTATAGTATTTTCTATTAGGTATTTGATTTCTAAAATATTGGAGCCATGATATTAGACTAAAAGCAGCGACTTCGTCATTTAAAGACTCTAAACTGTCAATCTTAAATTTATCTTCTATGTAAGATTCAGAATCTGCCTCAGAGTTTATTATAAAAACTGCATCACCAACTGCTAAGTCAGAGTCTAACGGGTTTGATAAGTATAAAAAACGATTTTCTTCAATTGATTCTATTGTGCCTTCTGTCGTACCGTTTTCGGAACGAACATTATCTCCAACTCTATAAGGAAGTGCGTTATAAACTTCAACTACATTAGAAGTAACAAATCTAGCAGTGCTATATTCAGGCCAATAGTCTAAAAAATTAGCAAAAGTGGTTTTAATAGATACTACACCACCTAGTAAGTCTCGGGTATCTGACTTTTCTTCTTTCCACTCTCCACCTATAGAAATAGTTTGATCTCTAGTAAAAGATGAATTAGCTTTTCCATACACCCCATTAGTGACATCGGCACTAAAAGCTAAACCATTTGCTCTAGCACGAGTTAATACGTCGAATCCTTCAGTCCCTGCTGACCCAAAGGCACTTGGAGCTGCATTTATCGTTCTGGGGTCAATACCGTGAACTAACTCACCATTAACAAATGCCTGACACGCATTAGAGGTGTTATTACCGACTAAAAAAGGATCTTCTATTAAAGCTGAAATTATATTGTCAACATTAAACACAGTTAAAGATAGTTCATTAATTTTACCATCGCTAGACTGTTCAATAGAAGAAATTTGTGAAGGGAAAGGAATAAATGTGTCACCACTATAAGATACATTATAGTTCAAGTCAGAAATTAAATCACCACGAATATCTGCAAATCTGATAGGAAAGTCTACAGGCCAAGCTCTACCCTCACCTTTACCTGTTGGATTACCTGCTGCGTTTTCTGGGTACCACTCGCCTGGGTAGTATATTTCATATAGACGAACAATAGGATTTTGTGTAAAAGCATTCTTCTCAGCAATAAAACCGCTTGGTCCTATAGTTTGTATCGTAGATATAGCAGTTGTTACATTACCCGCGTATGTATTAGCTTGAAAAGGTAAAGAAGTAGTATCTAATAATCCATTAGCTGTACCTGTTACAGAAATAACATTAGAGTGAACAACTTCTAAGTTAGAAAACTCTAATATAGAATTAGATAATTTTACTTTTAAAATGTTAGTGGTAGCGTTAACGTTAGCAATGGTGCCTATTGCAGCCGACGTATTTCCAATAAGTACGTTATTCATCTCAAAAGACGAGGCATTGGCTACTTTGATTACTACATCATAATTTCTTGCTGTCATTAGTCATACGTTTCTTGAAGTTTAAATGTTACGGTATAAAAATTTTCTGTTAAAGATGAGCCTGAAGATATAACTTGCGTTACTGAAAGTGGTCCTTCAAATCTTGTAGTAATTGTACCAGATTCATTTAGATGTGACAAGTCAAATGTGAATGCTTCAAACTGCCCGCTACGAGCATTATAAAAATTCTCAATCGCAGTTTTTTCGACGCCAGTAATGTTAGTATATTGCAAGCTATAGTTACGCTTTGAACGGCGAGACCTAAGTCGTCTTTTTTCATAACCTGCCTGAGAAGTAAAAGTAACAGAATCAAAAGATCTTTCAGCAGTAAAACCTTTATCTGGTTTTCTATCTGCCATTGAATTAAATCTATCTAAAGTGGTAACTTCAGAATCAAACACTCTAATGCTAAGAGTATCCTCACTACTAATAGCACCAAGAGGAGCCCCAGATATAATTGTGGGAGTGTGGTTATTTATAGGAGATATTCCCCCGCTTCTATAGCGAATCGAGTGAGATAAACGAGTGTATTCGATCAAACCTGAGAAACGTTCTCCCTCTGATGCTGTATTAGAGTTGGACCCGATAATAACGTTACCTGCAAAGTCATCTGCTGTGAAATTTTTATGAGCAACTTTAACGTTATTTACATAAAGTCTTAAGTTGTTCGTATTTTTTTCATGCGATACTGCAACGTGTAGATTAACTCCGCCATTAGCATTACCCCCATACAACTCAGTAATATTCCCACCATCATTAACAATAAAACCTACATTTGAGTTAGCTCCTACAAGTCTTAGAGTATAGTTATTGTTATTAGTCTTAGCATGTTTTGCAAATAATGTTTGGTTGGAAGTCATCGTGGTACCAGTGTCTGGCTTAATAAAAGTATCTAAAGTAAAGTCTTTACTTAATATGTTGAAATCATCATTATCAGCAATATCTGCAAAATTACCAGCTGTTCCGTCTAAGTCTAGTTGTTTAGACGAAGCAAAACTTGCGCTACCATCGCGAAAGTTTAAAGTATGTGCCGAAGAGCTTTCATCAGTCAAATTACCACTAAAATTAGTTAAAAGTTTTACCGCTGCGTTGTCTCCTATATCAATCCCATGATTACCTAAAGTGGTAGAGGGGTACGTATAAGCATCAGAGTTCTGAAATACACCTGATAAAAAGACCATAAAGTCAGTTGACGAGGAAACATTAACTCCTGAAGGTAAAGCAAAAAATTCAGTATTTGCGTTAATTAAGTAAGAATTAGAATCAACCACTGTAGCAGAGGTATTAGAGTAGTCCACGCTACGCACGGCAGGAAAACTTCTAGTTAATCTAAAACGTGAAGGTAAACTAATAGTTTTAATTGTTAGATTAGAAGCATTTGGTGCTACTAAAAAAGAAGCAGTTTGTCCTGAATTTGATAAGTCATAGGCAGTAGTTTGTTGTAAAACACCATCAATAAATGCCGTAATCTCACCTTTATGAGTTACTACAGACGGTAAATTAAATTCTGTGCGAATCGCTCCTGTACTAGAAAATGTAGTGTCAGCCACAACACTAAAAGCAGTGATAGGAGCAGTTGCGTCGTCAGGATAAGTAGCCATTAGCTTCCTCCTCTTAAGGACTTACGTATAGGTCCATTATTTCTTAAATCTCTTGTTACTATATCGATAACAAATTTTTCACCATCAAAACGTGGTTGTGACGATTGAGTAGACTCTTGTGGCGTTCCTTGATTAATTATATTAACTGATACATTACCTGCACTTCCTGTTGCGTTCATAGCATTTAAATTACTTTCACCAATAGAACGTGCGGCTGAACGTTTCATTACAAACTCGCCTGGCTCTAATAAGGCAGGGACTCTATCACGTTGCATGCCACCTGCTGCAAGATGCTTAACTCGTCCTCCTGAAGCAAAAAAGGCATCAAAATTAGGAGCACCACTATATGCTGGTAAATTAACTCCAGAATTAAAAGCGCTAGTACTTGCAGCTCCTATAGCTGAAGTATTACCTTTAATGTTAAAAAGTCCTTTTAAGGCGCCAGTCGCCATATCTGATAAAGGGTCTGTGAGTGTTTCTTTTAATAACTGTTTTCTTATATCATTTACTATATTGAATAAGAATTGGTTAAAACCTTCTCTAAAATTTTTCAAGGTAAGCGTGCCGTTTGCAATTGCATCAAAGAGATCATTTATACCTTTGGATAAGTTACCTCTAACTGCAGTATTTACTCCTTTGAACAGTCTAACACTTAATTCTGCACTCTGTTCTTTGAGGGCTTGTTCTCTAGCTAATGACGCTTTTAAAGCTTTAAATGTCATGCTATTTGAGTCTATCTTAAGTCTAAAGTCCTGTTCAGCTAAATTCTTATTGGCTCCTAATATTTTTTTATTATTCTCTTCAGTCTGTCTTACTAAACCATCTAGTGTTCCTTCAGTCACTCTACCAGTTCTAAAAGTATTCTCACCAACCAGATCACTCAACGCTTTAGAATTATTAGAAACATTTTTTCTTCCTTGCTTGATTGCTTCTTTATTTATCGCATTAGATAAATTATCTAAAGATCTAATCACTCCAATCATTGCTCTTACATTAGCTAGTGAAGTTTTAGCTTGGATTTCTCTACTTTTATTTTCGCTTTCAAGACGTTTAACAGCAATATCACGTTGTATAGCTGCCTGCTTATCCGCAAAATCTTTATCAGCTTGTGCTACACTTATTTTTAGAGTATTAATTGCTTCAGTCCTAGAAATGTCCTCTTGTGCTGTTAAACCTCCAATGTCTTTTAAAAATTTAGTTTGAGCTTGTCCCTGGGCAATCAGCTCAGCTGTTATGGCCTTTTGGACTACTAATTGTCTTCTCTCAAGAGTTGTATTAATTTTTTGATTAATTTCGAATAATTTTTGTTCTTGTTGAATTTTTTTAATGTTAAGTTTATCAACTTCCTGCTGAGCTTTTATTAGTATCTGATCTCTTAATAACAGTAAATTTTTTGTAGCATTTTCAGAGGCTTTCAAAATCTCAACACCTGCGGAATTTGCCTTATTAATTCTCTCACC